>Ga0208979_100055_pt1 | contig 235256 bp, 186 predicted proteins | sample HotLakConsUCCSLE_FD_184738 | JGI IMG/M metagenome (GOLD analysis project Ga0208979, IMG submission 184738) | Hypersaline microbial mat communities from Hot Lake, Washington, USA - Hot Lake Consortium UCC-SLE (SPAdes) | ecosystem: Environmental > Aquatic > Non-marine Saline and Alkaline >... | reverse complement strand
ACCGTTCTTAGAGATGTCGTGAGAGCCGCAAGTTGGGCAAGTCATCTCGATTTTCATCTGCTCTACTCCTTGACACTGCCAACGGCTGTAGCTTGTTTTTCTTTATCCTTTACATTAATGCACTACCAATGAAACATACGACAAAGCATATGGATTTCTTACCTAGTGGTTACCTAGTGGTTACCTAGTGGTTACCTAGTGGTTGAGAAATTTCATTACGATAGCTGGTCTTTAGAGGGATGTCATATGTCGTGGGTTTGATGATACTAAGAGTCTTGAGTGCTTAGTTCATTTAGTTCATCAGGTAGTTCATTAGGCAGTTCATCAGGAGTACTTAGTTCAAAGGTCAGTTCGAGAGAGAAATCGCTCGACCGAACCCTTTCTAGGAAAAGGCAGTAGTGAAAGCCGTCACCTCAGTGTTTTCCGTGCTATCTCTGTTGGGTTTTCTACACCTTGTAAGTAAAAGAGTTCTGGCATTCTTGAAGAATAAAGAAAAGGAGATCTAAACTCTATGAACAAACTCATTCGATACGCACTCGGCATTGTACTGCCACCCGTGGGTGTTTTTCTCACCTATGGTATTAGCCCAGCATTTTTTATCAATTTGGCGCTGACCTTTTTAGGGGTACTACCCGGTAGCATCCATGCAGTATGGGCGATCGCCAAGCATTACGAAGTGGCGCGACTGCCTCAAGAGTCTACCGAAATCAACCCCACTTAAGGATGGGTTTTCTCGGTTCTTAGTTTTCAACAATCTATCCTTAAATACACTCAATACCCTTAAAAAAGAAGAGCAAAAAAATATGTTGGGATTTTTCGTTACGACGCTGGTCACTGCTTTAAGTATCTTGGTAGTTGACCTAGCTGTTCCAGGTGTGGGCATTGCAACTTTCCCGGCAGCACTCGCTGCGGCTGTGTCGCTGGGTGTTGTTAACGGATCTGTTAAACCAGTACTCAAACTGTTGTCACTGCCCGTTACTTTTTTAACACTAGGGGCGTTTTCTCTAATAGTAAACGGTTTTTGTTTCTGGCTCGCGTCTGTTGTGGTACCTGGCTTTACGGTTCACGGTTTATTAGCGTTCATCCTAGGCCCCATCGTGTTGTCTGCGGTGAGTACGTTTATTATGGGCTACTTCACTAAAAATGATGTAGAGTCTAAGCTCGCAGGTGTGGGCAGTCGATTTAACCTCAATCAGGCTCAGGGCGATCGCATTGACTCTGGCATTGACTCGGTTAGAGAGCAAAACAAGTTAGAATCAACTGAACTCTCTTAGTTTGATTTTGTTAGTTTGATTTTGTACGATCTTTTGTACGATTAAGTCCGTTGACTCAAAGTTCTCTGAGCAATTCTTTTACAAACGGAATTCTTTTACTAAGAGTCTGCGGCTAAATCTTTACTAATAAAAACTGACAAATAAGCCGATAAAAAGCTTCCACCGTTCTTGTAATGAGTGGAAGCTTTTGTGTTTTTTAAATGGATGCTAACTTTTAGCAGTCGTCCAACGTAGCCGTATAGCTGATAATTTGATCGATTAGGCTACGGACATCGCTGCCTCGGGCGTTGGTGTCATTGACCAAAATGCTGAGTGCTAAGGGTGGGTGATTGGGCGGATTGAGATAGCCACTTAATGTATAGGTGCCGCTAAGGGTGCCGGTTTTCCCTTGAAAGCGGCCTTCGGCCATGGTGCCTTTCATCCGGTTTCGCAAGGTACCGCTACGGCCTGCAACCGCAAGGGAGTTGCGATAAATGCTAGCGTTTTCGGTTTTGGCCATGGCCTGTAGGGTATCTACAAAGGCTTCGGGAGTAGCCAGATTGCGCCGCGATAGGCCAGAGCCATCTACGATGGACACACTGTCGGGACGGATACCCATATCGGTAAGGACTCGGGCAACCGCCTCTGAACCCGTTTGGTATGCGTTTTGAGTAGTGGGGTTTACGCTGCGGCCCAAGGACTTGAGCATAGACTCGGCGTAGATGTTAACGCTGTATAAATTGGTAGGGTCAATAAAGGCGCGTAAGGGTGGCGATTGGATGGCGGCGATTTCAACCAGACCGTTGGGAGGGTTGGTGGTGCTAGCGGCGCTCCGAGCAGTGGTGATGCCGTAGGCATTGAGGCTTTGTTGGAACTGTTCAGCAAAGTAGTTGCCTGGGTCTAGCAAGGCAATAGAGGTGTTTTCAGAGGCTGTACCGGCGATCAGCTGGCCGCGTACATTCATGACTTTTTGACCCGGTTTTTGGCCAGCATCAATAAATTCATTGCCGCTGCTAACGGTGCGAGAGTTGTTTTCGATACGCCAGCCTTGGACAAATTCAGGACGATCCCAAACAATTCGCAAGGGTTGGCCGACGCGGCTGGGAATGGCCGTAAAGCCGAGTTCGTTGCGGTTGAGAATCAAACTGTTGGCAGGTGCGCCGTAACCTGCGCGGTAGTCTTCAGCATCCCAGTAGGGATTGGCGGCGGGGCCTGTGAAATAGTTGTCTACGGCAGTGAGGCTGCCTACGCGACGGATACCGAGCTGCTTCAGCTGACCTGCGAGCAAATTAATCTGGTAGCTGGTAAAGGTAGGATCACCGCGACCCACGACAAAAAGATCTTGTTCGGGGCGGTTGGGCTGACCATACACGGAGGTGCGAATGCTAAAGTCGGGGCCGAGGTTTTGCAGAGCGGCGGCGGTAGTCAGCAATTTAACGTTGGAGGCGGGGACAAGTTTTTGCTGAGCGTTGCGAGCGTATAGCGTTCTGGTGTCGGGGTTGGCATCTTCGATGAGGATGCCAATCTTTGCGCCATTGAGGGTGTAGCCATTGGCGATCGCATCAATTTTGCGGGGCAAATCAGCTCGGCAAATACCTGCAAAAGCTGCATTAGCCTGCGCTAATACGGCCAGACCCCCGACTAAGCTGAGGGAGATCTTCAGAAGCTGCGACAGAGGCGTACGAATTAAGGTCATGGCTAAGGCAAATCATTGTGGACGCGGTTTGATGATGTGGGATCAATTTATCCGCGATGTATATAGAACAGTAAAACGGCAGGCCAACTCGTTCAACTGACCACCTATTCATCAGATTAACTGAAATGTTGGACTGAGCGATACTGTGATTTTCAGCATGGCTAAACTGTCTGTGTCAGCTACTTTTCGGCCCGTTTTACTGATATATATAGCGAGTGATTTTGCAGATATTTTTTCCCTAAGCGCATTATCCAAAGTTGTCATTGGCACAGTTGCTGGGCCAAACAAGTGCTGGGCTAAACAAGTGTTGGGCTAAACAGGGGTTAGACTAAACGAAATATCTCAAACAAGATGCCTCAAACGGCTCTGTCTCAAACGCTCTGTCTCAAACGGCTCTGTCTCAAACGGCTTTATCTCAAACGGCTTTATCTCAAACGGCTTTATCTCAAACGGCTTTATCTCAAACGGCTTTATCTCAAATAAACCTTATTGACAAACCTTATTACCAAACCCTATTACCAAACCCCATTGCTTTAAGTTCTAGTGGATAATACTTAAGTTGTGATTTATGTAACACATAATGGATGTCAAAGCAGCCGTTGCGTTTGAAGCCGGTCAACCCCTCAGTATTGAAACGGTACAGCTAGAGGGGCCAAAAGCTGGCGAAGTATTGGTAGAAATAAAGGCCACCGGGATTTGCCATACCGATGCCTACACCCTTTCAGGGAAAGACTCTGAAGGCATTTTTCCCTCTATCTTGGGGCATGAGGGGGCGGGCATCGTGCGCGAAGTGGGCGCCGGGGTAACCAGCCTTCAGCCGGGTGATCATGTGATTCCGCTATATACGGCAGAGTGCCGGGAGTGCGAGTACTGTTTAAACCCTAAAACCAATCTGTGTCAGGCGGTACGTGCTACGCAAGGCAAAGGGGTGATGCCCGATGGCACGAGCCGTTTTTCGCTCGGAGGTAAGCCGATTTATCACTATATGGGCACCTCCACTTTTGCGAACTACACCGTGCTGCCTGCGATTTCACTGGCAAAAGTTCGCTCGGATGCGCCGTTTGATAAAATTTGCTACATCGGTTGTGGTGTGACCACTGGCATTGGCGCGGTGCTGTTTACCGCTAAGGTGGAAGCGGGTTCTACAGTGGTGGTATTTGGCCTGGGCGGTATTGGCTTGAATGTCATTCAGGGCGCAAAGATGGTCGGCGCAGATCGGATTGTGGGGGTAGATATTAACTCGGATAAGCGGGCGATCTCAGAAAAATTTGGCATGACAGACTTTGTGAACCCTAAAGAGATTGACGGCGATGTGGTCGGTCACATCGTAGAACTCACAGGCGGCGGTGCCGACTATTCGTTTGAATGCATTGGCAATGTCAATGTGATGCGGCAAGCATTAGAATGCTGCCACAAAGGCTGGGGCGTTTGTACGATTATTGGCGTCGCTGAAGCCGGTGCCGAAATCAGCACACGGCCTTTTCAACTGGTCACAGGCCGCGTTTGGCAGGGCAGCGCATTTGGCGGGGCCAGAGGTCGCACCGATGTCCCTAAAATCGTAGACTGGTATATGGATGGCAAAATCAATATTGACGATTTGATCACTCACACCATGCCGCTCGAAAAAATCAACGATGCCTTTGATTTGATGCATCGCGGCGAGTCAATCCGAAGCGTAGTTTTATACGATTGAGATAAGTACGATTAAGATAAGTACGATTGAGATAATGGAACTAAAGGAAACCTCAAGAACCAAAAGCTTCGGCGGCACCACTCGGTTTTACAGCCACCCGTCTGACATTTGCCGCTGCGAAATGAACATAGCGGTGTATGTGCCGCCTCAAGCACAAGCAGGCCCAGTTCCCGTACTGTATTACCTATCAGGTCTCACCTGCACAGAAAAGAACTTTATTGAGAAAGCCGGTGCGCAGCGCTACGCGGCAGAACATGGGCTAGTGATAGTGGCTCCTGATACTAGCCCGCGCGGCGTGAATATTACCGGCGAAGATGAAAGCTGGGACTTTGGGTCGGGTGCAGGCTTTTATGTCAACGCGAGTGAGCAGCCCTGGGCTCAACACTACCAAATGTACGACTATGTGACAGCAGAGTTGCCGACCCTAATTGCCAAAGCATTTCCGATAAAAGAAGACCGAACAGGCATTTTTGGCCATTCGATGGGCGGCCATGGCGCGTTAATTTGCGGACTTAAAAACCCAGATAAATACGCCTCTGTATCTGCTTTTGCGCCGATTGCTGCACCGTCTCAATGCCCTTGGGGTAAAAAAGCATTTACCGGATACCTCGGTGTAGATGAACAGCGATGGGCAACTTACGACGCGACTGAACTGATTAAATCAGGGGCTCAAATATCGACCCCTATTCTGATTGATCAGGGTTTAGAAGATCCCTTTTTGGCCAAGGGCCAGCTGCTGCCAAAGATATTTTGGGCCGCATGTGAGCAAGCGGGTCAGGCCCTAACGCTACGGATGCAGCCTGGATATGATCATAGCTATTATTTTATTGCCTCATTCATGGAAGACCACATTCGTCATCACGCCACTATTTTATGTAAGTAACTCTTTTATGTAAGTAACTCTTTTATATAAGTAGCTGATTTCGCCAGAATGCTGTTTACTTCATCACCGCTATATCGCCGTTATGACAGATACTCCCAGCAATAAAGACTATCCTCATCCGCAGTATACAAAAGACCGTGACACGCTCAATACCATTCTGGCAGGCCCTGCTGATACCCTCAATATGGCAGAGCTAGCTCGGTTGCGTATTCGCTACGACGGCTTTCCAGGGGCGCGTGATATTCGCAGTGACTTGGATAAAGCGCTAGACAATTGGGGTATTACTGAAGCGCAGCTGTTTGCCAAAACCAGAGAGCTACACAAAACAGAGACTATCTTCACGCCGACTTGGTTAAAGAAAGGTGAAGATTGGAGTTAAGTAGTATGAAGTAAGTGCATGTTCTTTGCATTATTTATCAAATTTTCCGAATTCTTTAATTTAGCTTGAGTATAATTACCTGACAATCAGGGTCATTTAGGGCTTATCCGCCGACTGGCTGCGATAGGAGTAGCTAGGCTGCAATTAAGCCATAAACATTAGAAGATGCGTGCAAGATAACCTTGCCACGAGAGCTTTCTTTTTTCAGCCATTTTTCTGTCTTCTGTCTACCTTCTGTAAAAGCGATGATCTATAGAATCTTAAGGAGAACAGTATATGAATTGGCGTGATGTAACTTATCCTGTAATGGCTTACTTTCGCCGCAAACGATTGGCTGAGTTGTTGCGAATCTATCCAGACTTGGAAAACTATTCTGTGCTAGACGTGGGCGGTCGTCCCTTTATTTGGGAGCTACTCAAGGAGCATTATAACATCGTGCCCAAAAAGCTCGTGTTACTCAATACGCCGTCTGAAAATCTGCTGTGTGAGTCAGGTGACTACACGGTTAAAATTGCGGATGGTTGTAACTTGCCCTACGAAAACCAAAGCTTTGATCTGGTGTTTTCTAACTCGGTGCTTGAGCATGTCGGTCGCAAAAATGAAATGGTTCAGTTCTCTCAAGAATGTGAACGGGTGGGTAAAAAGATTTATATTCAGACGCCCAATCGTTGGTTTCCTGTAGATGCACATCTAGGCGTGGCTTTCATTCATTGGCTGCCTCGTCCGCTGTATAAAAAACTATGTTTTCTTTCTTTACGCTATCCATTTACTATCAACAATCCTATTGAAAGGAGAAACTTTGATCGGGAGTTTGAAACAACTGAACTGCTGACGTTAAACCAGCTACAGCATTTGTTTCCTCAGCGAAAGATTGTTGCTGAAAAATTTCTTTTCTTAAAAAAATCGTTTGTGGTGGTGAGTCAGTAGTTTTGTTAGCCAGCCCTTTGATCCAATTGATCCAATTGATCCAATCAGCTAGGCTGGCTTCAGCGAATATGGCTGACTGATTGGATCAAAGGCTGACTACACAAGTGGCTATTTATGCATGATGGGTCTTTCTAAGGCGTGTTAGTCTAAAGGTTAATTGGAACTTCACAAACCTTAGCCTAGGCATTTTGTATGAAAGCTTTGCTGATTTATCCTTTGTTTCCCAAAAGTTTTTGGTCATTTGACAAGGCGATCGCATTAGCTGGTCGCCAAGCGATTTTACCGCCGTTAGGGCTGGTTACGGTGGCTGGCATACTGCCTCAAGACTGGGATTTACGACTGGTAGATCGCAATGTAGAGGAATTGAGCGAGGCTGATTGGGATTGGGCAGAATTGGTGATTTTTTCGGGCATGATTGTCCAAAAGCCCGATATGCTGGCGCAGATTAAAGAGGCTAAGCGGCGAGGAAAATCGGTAGCGGTGGGTGGGCCTTATGCCACGGCGTTGCCTCACGAAGTTATTGAAGCAGGCGCTGATTTTCGCGTGTTGGATGAGGGCGAAGTGACGCTGCCGATGCTGGTAGAAGCCATTGAAAAGGGAGAAACAGAAGGGACTTTTAGGGCGTTAGAACGGCCTGATGTATCAGCGAGTCCAGTGCCTAGATTTGATTTACTAAAACTAGATGCCTATTCAGAAATGGCGGTTCAGTTTTCGCGCGGCTGTCCGTTTCAGTGCGAGTTTTGCGACATTATTGTGCTGTACGGGCGTAAGCCACGGACGAAGTCGCCGGAGCAAATGATAGCTGAATTACAGTGTCTGTATGACTTGGGCTGGCGGCGCAGCATTTTCATGGTGGATGATAATTTTATTGGCAATAAGCGCAATGTGAAGCTGATGCTAAAGGCGCTGGCACCCTGGATGAAAGCGAAGGGCTATCCCTTTACCTTTTCTACTGAGGCCTCGGTAGATTTAGCGCAAGACCCGGAAATGATGGAGTTGATGACGTCTTGTAATTTTGGGGCAGTGTTTTTAGGCGTAGAAACACCGGATGAGGCAAGCCTAGCGCTGACTCAGAAGTTTCAAAATAATCGCGATCCACTTAGTGAGTCTATCCATAAGATTGCCAGTGCTGGAATTCGGGTGATGGCGGGTTTTATTATTGGTTTTGATGGGGAGAAGAAGGGAGCGGGCGATCGCATCGTTCAATTCGTTGAAAATTGCTCCATTCCCACAGCGCTATTTAGCATGTTGCAAGCGCTTCCCGATACGGCGCTATGGCACCGGTTAGAAAAGGAAAACAGGCTCCTAGCCGGTAAAGAGACGGCGAATATTCACCAAACAACGCTCATGAACTTTGTGCCAACCCGTCCGGTTGAAGAGGTTGCGCAAGAATATGTCAACGCCTTTTGGAATTTGTACGATCCACAGAAATACTTGGATCGCTGTTATCGCCACTATCGCATTTTGGGCGAAGCACCTTGCCACAATGACAAAAGCCGAGGGCCCAAGCCCAAATCTGCTAAAGAGCCTTTTAACTGGCATTTAGTCAAAGCGCTGGCGATTGTTTGTTGGAAGCAGGGCGTAGAAAGAAAAACTCGCTCAACCTTTTGGAAGTATCTCTTTGAAATGTACAAGTACAACAGAGGAGGGGTCGCCAGCTACCTCACCGTGTGCGCTCAGATAGAACATTTTTTAGAGTATCGCCAAATTGTTAAAGATCAAATCGAATCTCAGATTGCTGAGGTGATTGCGACCAGAGAGACTCAAAAATCACCTAAAATGGTGGCATCGGTTTCTTAGCGGAAAATCGTGCGAAAAAGAGAGAAAATATAACAAAGACAGAATAAGAGAGAATGCGGAAAAGAAAAAAGAAGAAATTGACGGACTAGAAACTCTTTATGCGCTTTTTTTGGCCATTATAATGTCTGAGTCACAGTAGAGGTATCCGTCGAACAGTTTGCTTTTAGCGTTTCCAGATCCTGTTTGACGCGGGCAATTCCTGCTTGAGTCCCCTGCTTATCGTAGGCATCGCCTGCTTTAAGAAAGCTACGAACAGCTTTATTGTTATCGCCTACATTGGCGTAGGCCAGTCCAATGTTGTGCCAAGCTTCGGCGCAGTTTGGCTCCTGTTCAATGACCTGGGTGAGCTGATCTAGGGCCTTGCGATAGTCGCCAGCGTCAAAGGTGCTGGCCGCGCTGACGAAGGCGGTCATGGCAGTGTCGCTGATGGGAATGGAAGGCTGGGCGATCGCACCGGTAGGAAACGGCGTCTTCGCAACTGGCTTGCGAAAGGCACTGAGCATCGCTGCGATCGCAAATCCGCCAATCCCAAAGACGACCACAGCCCAGACGATAAAATTAGAAACTTCCATGAGGCTTAAAAAATTAGAGACAGTGAGCAGAGCAGTTGGCGTTGAGGCGAAGTTCCGCTTGGGTGCTCCAATTATTCAAAGAGACCATCTAGAAAGAAATCATCCGCTCAGCGCCATCTTTAGCCTACCGCCTGGGGAGCCGCAATTAAATAACTTACCGACTTAGATAGGGGCTAAGCAGCGAAGTGCCTGCGGCAACTCAGGGGCATAGCCTTGATGCGCCTGCGTATCTGTCAACGTATCAAGAAAAATTGATGTGTTTAATTTTCAGCAACCTCAGAAAAAGTACTGAAACCTGTCTGAATCACAGACATTCCTTTGAACAATAAAGGTAAATGTGAGAGGCAGACGCATAGATCCATCAAAAAGTTCACTATAAACGAATCTTTCACCTGATCTTTACGTTGCACGCCTTCCATTCGCCAACTCCCTTCGTCAACTCCATTCGCCAACTCCATTTATCTAAGAGTGCATGTCATGCCTATTCCATTTCCGGGGATGAATCCCTATTTAGAGCATCCTGATTTATGGCCTAGCTTTCATCAAAAAATGATTGCTGCTCTAGCCAGTCGGTTAGAGCAGCAGTTGTCGCCTCATTACCAAGTCAGACTGCGAGAACGATACTACCGGGTCAGCGGTGAAGATTCCTTAGTCGTAGGCTCACCCGGCCTAGACTGGGGGTTGAACACCACTGCGCCTCGTTTAGAATCGCCCAATATACACCTGGCCCCCTCGCTTGCTGCACCCGAAACGAGCGCCTGTGTGAGGCGTAAAAGGCCGATTCCGGTGCTGATTCCGGTACCTCAAAAAATATATGAAACCTACCTAGAAATCGTGACGACGACGGGCGATATCGTAACGGTCATTGAGGCACTCTCGCCCAAAAAGAAGCGGCCAGGCCGAGGTCGCACCGCTTATGAACGCCAGCGGGAAACGATTTTTGGAAGCTCGATTCACTTTGTCGAAATCGACCTACTGCGGGGTTGGGAACCGTTGTCTATCTATGGCCCTGACGAAGCCGGTGACTACCGCATTTTAGTCAGTCGCAGTGAGCAGCGGCCTCGGGCTGAGCTATATACCTGGACAGTTACTGAGCCAATCCCGCCCATTGTATTGCCCCTGCTAGGATCAGATGGTCTGCCGCTTTGCCTAAAGGCTGTGGTGGATCAGGCGTGCGATCGCACCGATCTCCTCGTCAACTACCAGCAGGCCCCGCTCCCTCCCCTCCGACATCAGGAAAACATCTGGCTAGAAGACTTCTTGCAACAAGTGGGAATGCGCCCCTGCGCCTCCTAAGCCCGTCAGAACGATATGATAGAAGAATATTCTACGAACAACGGTTATATCAATGACGGCCCAACTGACTAGTCAGCCAGCCCCCCCAGAAAAACCTTCAGAAGCCCCCCCAGAAAAATCCCCCAAACCGCCTTTAGAATCATCAAACGGCCAAGCTAACGCATCTCCAAACGCTGATTTAGAAAGTAGTTCTGTCACAAGTAGTTCTGTCACAAGTAACCCTGTCACAAGTAGTCCTGTCGCCGTTGCCCCTGCGGCGTACACAGGCGAAAAGCTTAATTGGGACTGGCGCGGCTATGACATCAAGTACGTTGCCTATGGAGAAGGCCCGCCGGTTGTGCTCATTCATGGCTTTGGCGCATCCATTGGCCACTGGCGGAAAAATATTCCCGCGATCGCGCAAGCAGGCCACCGAGTCTACGCGCTAGATCTGCTCGGATTTGGTGACTCTGACAAACCCGATCTCAGCTATAGCCTCACGTTTTGGGTTAAGCTGCTGCACGACTTTTGGCAAACTCACGTTAAAGAACCCGCCATATTTGCTGGCAACTCCATCGGCGCACTCATGGCGCTAATGACCCTCGTTTCTTACCCCGAAACCGCCAGTGGCGGTGTACTGCTGAACTGTGCAGGCAGCCTTAATCATCGCCCCGAAGACCTGCCTGGCCCGCTGCGCATTGTCATGGGCACCTTTAGTAAGCTCGTTAGCTCCCGTTTTACTGGCCCTTTTTTGTTCAACCGTGTTCGAACTAAAGGGCGCATTCGCGGCTCGCTTAAGCAGGTGTACGGCAACCGCAAAGCCATCACCCCGGAACTCATTGATATTTTGCATGGCCCCGCCTGCCAACCAGGTGCGCAAAAGGTATTTGCCTCTATTCTAACCGCGCCCCCTGGCCCTCGGCCCAGCGAGCTACTGCCCCAAGTGACTCAGCCCCTGCTGGTTTTATGGGGAGAAAAAGACCCTTGGACACCGATCTCGGCTGCTGGAATTTATCAGGAACTCGCTGCCGATAACCGAGCTGAGCGGTCTGTAGAATTTCATGCCATTCCTGAAACCGGTCATTGCCCGCATGATGAGCGACCTGAGATTGTGAACCGACTGATTATAGATTGGATGCAACAGCAGCAAAACTCGCAAGTGAATAAGGCCAACCATGGAACCCGTCAGCAACCGAACGATTGACGAAGGCTATATTAAGTACCGCTGCCAGTGGATAAAAGAAGATATCGTTGCGACCCAGTCGGTAGCAGAACTCACGGCCTATCGCAATGCGCTCTATCGGCTCAACTTTATTGGCGAATATTCTAACGGCATTGGCTTTGGCAACCTTTCCCAACGCGTGCCGATGCCTGCATATGCCCCATTGTCTGCGGCGGCTTCACCGCATTTTGTGATTACAGGCACTCAAACCGGACATTTGCCCACACTGACGGCAGCTGACTACTCGCTAGTCACCGATTTTGCCCCGCAGCAAAATGCATTGATCTGCAAAGGCCTCCGCAAAGCCTCATCAGAATCGCTAACGCATGGCGTGATTTACGCTAGCCAGCTTGGCATTCACGCGATTATCCATATCCATAGCCCCCAGCTCTGGAAAAGGCTGCTGAACCAAGTGCCGACCACTCGCGCCGAGGTGCCTTATGGCACACCCGAAATGGCCGCCGAAACGCAAAGGCTCTTGCAACAAAGCCCCCTGCCTCAGCAAAAGATATTGGCGATGGCAGGGCATGAAGACGGCATTGTAGCCTTTGGTGAGAGCCTGCAAATGGCCTATCGCGTGCTGATTAACGCATGTTTGATGACCGGCTTTATGACTCAGTCAGAGTCAGCAGACGCTTTGCAGTTTCCGTATCAACAGGCATAACCGACAGACGATTGCCGCGCTTTACAACCTGCAATTCTTCGGGGCTAAAGGTGGCTTTGAGCTGATCGAGCGAAATGTAATGCTCGAACTTGCGCTCGTAGGCAACGACGACTGTGTACCATCGAGGTGCGTCGGGTGTAGATTTTGGATCGTAGTATTTGTTACCTTCTTCAAACTGCGTGTGATCGACCACGCCTGCCTGATGAATGGTCATGAGCCCTGCGATACCGGGCGGTTTGGTGTTGGAGTGGTAAAAGAAGGCGATGTCACCCACCGCCATACTTTTTAAAAAGTTTCGGGCCTGATAGTTGCGTACACCATCCCACAGCTCGGTTTTATCGCGAGCGAGGTCGTCAATGCTATAAACATCTGGCTCAGACTTCATTAGCCAATAGTTCATGTTTCGTTTCTTCTTAAATTTCTAATGCTGAACGCTAAAACTATCCTTTTCCCTTAACATTTAAGCGTATTTCAGTATTTTGAGGCGACTGGCGATGACAGCAAATGAAATAAAGTCGCAGGTCGATCAGCTCAAGATAGATGCGCCAGAGGTGGACAACGGCGAAGTTCAAGCGCGGGTGCAGCGCTTGATTGGGCTGATTAAGAAAAGCTTGCGATCGCAAACCCTAACCGCCAAAACTCAAAAAGAACTGGCCAGACTTTTAAGCCTAGCGCCCAGTCTAAAAGATCATCATACTCAGCAGCTAGATTTACTAGATTTAGCCGTTTCGCTATTAATTGAGTCCGATGAAACCAATCACCATCAGCCCTTAACCGGTAATGCCACTGACACGACAGTCTCCCATGCCTCCAAAGATTCGAATGTCTCCAAAGCGTCCAATGCCTCCAAGATCTTCAAAGGCTCCAAGAAAGAACCCAAAAACTTAGTTTTTGTTCAAGAAACCAGAAGACAAATTGATCAACAGTCTCGCACCTACCCTGACGTCATGCGAGCAATATTTACAGGTAACGGAACGCCCTATATCCGTTTAGTTTCGGGCCTGAGCTGGTTTTTCTTTGTTTTTGTGCTGGCTCCCTTACTGCTTTTGGGCGCTACGCTGGTGGTACGAGAAGCCGCGCGCGATTTAGCTGACTATACGGAGGCCAAGCAAACGGCTGCGTCGCTCACTAATGAAAACACAAAATTGCAAGGAGCCAATGCGCAGCTAGCCACAGAAAAAGAAAGGTTAGAAAATCGCAACAAGGCGCTGATTGCGCAGCTAGGCGTGACCGAAAGCAAGCTATCGAATCTGTCTGAGCATCTGGTGGTTAGCTCGGAGGCAGCGGCTCAAAACGGCGGTGTGTCTGCCAGGCAAGTGACGGTATCACTGGGAACGTTAGAAGATATTAGTCGAGACATCAGCACTGAGTTACGGGTTAATGACACTGTTGGCCCAGTGCCTGCGGCTACGCCGCTGCCCTCGCCAGTCACTTTGGAGAGTCCTAATAATGAACCTAATAACGAACCCAATAACGAACCCAATAACGAACCTAATAATGGAACAACAGAACAAGCGGCGATGCCTAACGCGGGCTCTGCAGATAACCCGGTTATTAGACCTACCGCTGGGTCCGTGCCAGAGGCGAGTAGCGCATCAGTCCCCGCAAAAATTAGGGATGCAGCGGCGGGCGCAATTACAACCGTTGATGATTTAGTCACCAATCGTTTTTCTTTAATATTGTTGGCCATTTCTATGGGTGCGCTCGGTAGCACTATCAGCGTTATTGTTCGGGCTGACACCTTTATTCAGCAAGCCCAGCAGTCAGATAATGATCTGTTCCTTACCGGCTTTTTTCGACCTTTTGTCGGCATGTCTTTTGCCATTTTTTGCGTGGCGCTGGTAGAAGCGGGCATTTTTTCAGGACTGTTTGACATTGATAATCGCCAGGACGCTGATCGGGCTTACTTTTATGTGGCGATCGCCTTCGTTGCAGGCTTTAGCGAACGCCTTGTCCGCGACGTAGTGATTAAAACAGAAGACACCCTAGCAGGCCCTAAGCCCAGGGAATAGCCTTCGATTCCGATTGGCGTTTACGATTCCGATTGGCGTTTAATTGTTCTCAGCCCTGATTTTTTAAATCCCGCTTTTCCAGTACAACCTCTATGCGTCGAGCCATTCAGCTGCAAAATCATCCTTTCCGCTTTTTGTTGTACTTAGAGTGGGGCCTGCTAGCAGTGGCCTTTGTTAGCATCCTAGATGGGCCGATGCCAGGTGGACGCGGGCGATCGCATTGGGGACTGTCGGCCAGTTGGGCGCATAGCCCGCTATTAGCGCTTGTACCGCTGGTTTTATTTGGTTTAATGGGGCTGTATTTGCCCATGAGCAAGCTGTCGCGATTGGGTCATACGTTTGGACAAATTCTGTTCATTTTACTGACGCTCATTATCTCCGGCAGCCTGTTTAGCGATGGTCGAATTGTGCCGATGGTCTATTTGATCTTGGTGATTCGGGGTTGCCTGATGTTTGGCTTGGCTGCCCGGATTGCTTTAACCGGCTTTGCCTTTGTTCTATTTTTAACCGGGCTTCAGCTGCGGCTACAGTCCCTCTCTGGGCTGGGCCGTCGTTTACCGCCGTCGGCTCAGCGGCGGTTAGAAGGGCTCATAATGAACTTTCAGCTCAATTTCATTGTGCTCTTTGGGCTGTCGCTGCTGCTGGTGGTGCTGCTGATTAACGCTTTGTTGACCGAGCGTCAAAGTCAGCAGCGACTAGAGCAGGCTAACCAAACGCTACGGCAGTCGGCGCAGGAAATTGAAAAGCTGGCGATGGATCAAGAGCGCAGCCGCATTGCTCGCGACATTCACGACTCTTTAGGCCATTCGCTAACAGCGCTGAACATTCAGCTAGAGAGTGCTATAAAGCTATGGGATAAAGATCCTGACAGGGCCAGAGGATTTTTAAAAGAATCTAAGCGGTTGGGGAGTCAATCTTTACAGGAGGTGCGCCAGTCGGTGGCCGCGCTTCAGCACGATCCACTGGCAGGAGAGAATTTGGCAGGTGTGATCGCTCGCCTGCTTAAGAACTTTCAGCATAATTCAACCGCCTTCTCTCATTCAACCGCCCTTGCTAAAGAAAACTCGAAAGAGAACTCGAAAGAGAACTTGCCCATCACCATCACTCAAAACATTCAGATCAACCGCTCGCTGCCTGCAAACCTGAATGTTGTGCTGTATCGCATTGTTCAAGAAGGACTCACAAATATTCTCAAATATGCCAACGCTAGCCATATCCATGTTAATTTAGTTTGCTCGCAGGCCATCGTCACACTGACCTTAGAAGACAACGGCGTGGGCTTTGATCCAGCCCAGGCCCGAACTGGCTTTGGCTTGCAGAGTATGCGCGATCGCGCCGAATCGACAGGCGGTACATTTACCCTTACCAGCCTCAACCACGCTTCTGGCCAATCATCATCTGGCCAATCATCTAACCAGCTATCGGGCACCCGCCTTCAAGTTAGCCTCCCAATCCCCCAACTGCCTTCGGCTTAAGACTGTTCACTTACTGATTTCTGATTGCTGATTTGCTGATTTGCTGATTTATTTGCTATGGGCCAACTTTTACCATGATCAACATTCTCATTGTGGAAGATCAAAAGCTCATCCGCGAAGGACTTAAGGCCCTGCTCTCGCTCGAAGCCGATCTTACAATTACCGGTGAAGCTGAAAATGGCCAGCTAGCCTTAGCACTCCTCAATCAGCTCCCGCCAGACCAATTCCCACAGGTCGCCTTGCTAGATATGCGAATGCCCGTGATGGACGGCGTGGCTACCGCAGCAGCGTTGCGCGATCGCTATCCGGACATCCAAGTACTCGTGCTCACCACCTTTGACGACGATGAACTCATTGCTCAAGCGATGGCCGTTGGCGCTCAGGGCTACTTGCTAAAAGATACGCCTTCAGAAGAGCTAGCCATGGCTATTCGATCGGTGGCTAAGGGTTATAGCCATTTTGGCCCCGGCATTGTACAAAAAATGATGGGCACGCAATCGGGCACACAACCGGGCACACAACCGGGCACACAATCGAGCGCACAACTGGCGAGCGATCGCTCAATTGGAGCCGTCAGTCAGCCGCCAATACCGCCCGAAGTTGAAGCGCTTACGCCGCGAGAAAAGGAGGTTTTTAGCTGCATTGGGCAAGGGGCTAGCAACCGCGAGATTGCCCAGCAGCTGCATTTGTCAGAGGGCACCGTGAAAAACCATGTGACCAATATTTTAGGTCGGCTCGGATTGCGCGATCGCACTCAAGTCGCACTCCTCGCACAGTCTATTCAGCATGAAGACCCTTCGGGCCCAATAGAGAGGTGAGAAGAGAGGTGAGATCGAGAGTTAGCGATCGCGGCACTACCAACTCAGCCTGCCTGCCTTCAGGCAAATAGCTCAGCGATAGCTCAATCGCATCAGGTGGCACATGAGTCAGCCGTTCCGACCATTCAATCGCCACGATACCAGGCTCTACCTCTACGCCATCCCAATAGGTTTCTAAAAACAGCGCATCGGCCTCAGCGGGTGAAAGCCGATATAAATCGATATGGTATAGCGGTAGCCGCCCACGGGTGTATTCGTTAATTAGCGTAAAAGTGGGGCTATCAATTTCAGCAAGTCCTAGCCCTCGCCCTAGACCCTGTATCAGCGTTGTCTTACCACTACCGAGGTTTCCTTTTAATAGCAGCAGGCTACCTGCGGGCAGCTGCTCGCCGAAAGCTTGGCCCAATGCCTGAGTCGCTTGGGCATTGGGTAAGTTAATCACCATTCGCACACGATCCTCTTGCTATGCTCTTATTTTCTGCCTCAACAGCCATATAAACTATAAACATGATTATCACCGTTGCCAGCTTTAAAGGCGGCGTCGGCAAAACGACGACGGCCATTCACCTTGCCGCCTTTTTACAGGGGCAGGGGCGAACCCTGCTGGTTGACGCAGACCCCAACCGCTCGGCACTGGGCTGGGCGAGCCGAGGCGAGCTGCCTTTTGAAGTGATGGACGAGTGGGCAGCTGGGCAAAAGGTAGATGCGCGCGTCAACGTAGTCATTGATACCCAAGCGAGACCCATCGCCGAAGATCTCTCGGCCTTAGCAGCCACCTGCGACTTGCTGGTGTTACCCACCACGCCAGATATTTTGGCACTCGATGCGCTAGTGCTCACCATTGAATATCTCAAGGCAATTCGCTCACCGCACTATCGAATTTTAATTACCTCCATTCCACCTAAGCCCAGTAAGGCTGGCGAAGAAGTCAAAGCGCTGTTGCAAGAAGCAAATCTGCCTGTTTTTGAGCAAGGGATTCGCCGGTTTGCGGCCTTTCAAAAAGCGGCTTTGCAGGGCCTACCCGTTTACTCTGTGAAAGATCCGCGAGCAGAAGCGGGTTGGCAAGACTATGAAAACGTTGGTCAAGAAATTTTAGACATTATGGCAGCACGAGCATTCGACGCGCCGTCTCAAGGAATGTCTGACAGAGGAGACTTCTTTTAAGTCTTTTCAACTTTAAATCTTAAATCTTAAGTCTTTTTAATTTTAAATCTTAAGTCTTTTTAATTTTAAATCTTAAGTCTCTTAAATTTTAAGTCTTTTCAATCTTAAATCTTTCCAAAACATCTATCTGAAGACAGGTCTGTATAAGCCTCCGGTATCCTACTTTGAGGGAGTAATTGTTTGCAGAGTAAAATTTGCAGAGTAAAAATTTGCAAACAAAAAAATAGGTTTCCGGTTAATGCATTGACCGAAAGGTAATCTACCTTTACTACTCCCTACACAGATGGTTCCCACTGGCGATCGCACCCCAAAAACTCAATTTTTAAAAAGTGACTTTTTAAAAGAGAAAACATTATCGCCCCAAACCACTATGAGGCCACATAGAAAGCTAGATAAACAGCCCGATACAAGGCCAGATAGAAAGCCAGATAGAAAGCCAGATAGAAAGCCAGATCAAGCACTCCAGCAAGAAATTAGCGAAACCAGGCAACAGCTAGAGCTAATTTTATCGGAGGTAAACGACTCATTTTATATACTCAACCGCGACTGGCAATTTATCTATGCGAACGATCGCCTATGCGCCGCGATTAATCTAAGTCGCGAGCAAATTTTGGGCCAGAGCATTTGGGAGCTATTGCCAGAGACTGTGGGCACAAAAATCCACACTCGGTTTGATCGGGCGATGACGATGCAGCAACCCGATCAGTTTGAGTATCAGTACACCACTTGGAACCGATGGTACGACATCCGGCTGTATCCCACGCCCAATCGTCTGACGGTGATAGCCACAGAGATTACCGAACGCAAGCAAACAGAGCTGCTACTCAAAGAGCAAAACCAGCTGCTGTCATTAATTGCCGAAGGCCATCCTATTGATGAATGTCTCAGTGCGGTTTGCCAATCAGTGTCGCGGTTGAGTTCTCGGGCTCAAGCGTGCATTTTAGTCTTTGACGATGAGCAACAAAGGGTCTCCCGCTCAGTGATGCCCGATTTCCCGCCTGCTTTGCAGAAAAGCCTAGAAGGTATGCCCATTAGTGAAATAGCTATAGATGCTCACCGTCAGGCGGTATCGTCAGGCACGCCGCTAGCCTGTACCGATATTGCCAGTAGCGGTCGCTGTGATTCAAACTGCGCAGACCGATGGGTGGCTCACGGCTATTGGAGCCGCCATTTTACGCCTATTGTGCATGCGGCAGTGGAGCCTTGGCTGCCGTCTGACGAGCTAGAAGGCGGCTCTTTGGTCCTGTGTTTTGAGGAGACTAGGGAGCCAACAGATTGGGAAATTCAGCTGACGGAGTTTGGGGCCAGATATGCAGAAGTGGCGTTGCAGCGCGATCGCACCCATTCAGCCATTCGCCAATCTGAAGAAAAATACCGCGCCCTCTTTGAATCAATGGACGAAGGCTTTTGCATTTGCGAAATGCTCTTCGACGCCCAGGGTCAACCAGTGGACTATAAGTTTTTAGAAACGAATCCCATGCTGCACTTGCTCACCGGTTTAGAAGGCGCGGTTGGCAAAACGATGCGAGAGCTAGTGCCCGATTTAGAACCCGAATGGTTTGAAATATATGGCAACGTTGTCCGCACCAGCCAGCCCACCCGATTTGAGCAGTACTCACCTGCGCTCAATCGTTGGTTTGATGTCAATGCCTTTCCAGTAGGCGAAGCGCAAAATAATCAATTTGCAGTGCTGTTTACCAACACCACTGCACGCAAACAGGTAGAGCAAGCCCTGTCGGCCAGTGAGGCACAAAGTCGAAACATTCTAGAGAGTATTACAGACGCCTTTTTTACGGTTGATCGAGCCTGGCGTTTTACCTATCTCAACCCGCAGTGCGAAGAGCTTTTAAATGGCACCAATGGTAAATTATTAGGCCAAATCATATGGGAAGCTTTTCCCGGTTTGATCGGGACTGAGTTTGAGCGAGCTTACTACCAGTCGGCTACCGAGGGAATAGCCGCATCCACAACCGCTTTTTATCCTGATCACAACCGCTGGTACGAAGTACGTTCGTACCCAGCGGCTGATGGCATTACGGTTTATTTTAGAAACATCACCGAGCAAAGAGAATCCGAAGCCACCCTCCGAGCCTCCGAACAGCAGCTTCGGACCATCTTCAACAGCACATCTCGGTCTATGGGGTTAATTGACAGGCAAGGGCGATTGGTTCGATCCAACCGTGCCTCGCGTGAGCTAATGGATGCTGATTTAGACACTGTAATTGGTCAGCCTTTTTGGGAGTCTGTTTGGTTTCAAAACACGCCCAAGGCTTCAGCAAAGGTTCAAAGATCCATCAAGCGAGCGCTAGCAGGAGAAAGTCTCCGGTTTGACTTGCCCATTGTTCGGCCAAACGGCGAAGTATCTACGTTTGATATGTCGTTTTATCCCATTCGCAATGAGGCAGACGAAGTTGTTTTTGTGGTGCAAGAAGCTACCGACATCACAGCCCGCCAAAAAGCTACCGATGCGCTCGAAGAAAGTGAAGAACGCTTTCGTAACCTGGCCGATAACATTGCTCAGTTTGCCTGGATAGCCGATAAAAACGGATCGATTTTTTGGTACAACCGACGCTGGTTGGACTACACAGGTGCAACCCTAGCTGAAGCCGCCAATCAGGGCTGGCAACGGTGGCACCATCCTGACCATGTTGAGCGGGTAGTGCGCAAAATTACACATTGCTTTAAAACCGGTGAGCTGTGGGAAGATACCTTTCCGCTACGCGGCAAAGATGGGCAGTATCGTTGGTTTTTGGCGAGGGCGGTGCCCATTAAAAATAAGCATGGCAAAGTGCTGCGCTGGTTTGGCACTGATACCGACATTACGGAGCGGCAAGCGGCTGAGCGGGAAAAAGAAATGCTGTTAGAAAGAGAACAGCAGGCTCGCCTATCGGCAGAATCAGCGAATCGAATTAAAGACGAGTTTTTGGCAGTGGTCTCGCATGAATTGCGAACGCCGCTCAATCCGATTTTGGGATGGTCGCAGCTGTTGCAAAAAGGCAAGCTATCACCCGAAAAAGCAGATAAGGCATTGCAGATTATTTCACGAAGTGCCAAAACGCAGGCTCAACTCATTGACGACTTGCTGGATGTGTCTCGCATTTTGCGAGGCAAGCTTAGCCTCAATGCAAGCTCGGTTGATTTGGCCGCCATTGTTCGAGCTGCGCTAGAAACAGTGCAGCTATCAGCAATGGCTAAATCAATTAAGATTTACACAATGTTTGATCAACCGGTTGGGCAAATTTCGGGGGATGCTAGTCGGCTACAGCAAGTGATATGGAATTTGCTCTCTAATGCAGTTAAATTTACGCCTGAGGGTGGCCGTATTGATATCACGCTTGAGTCAGTTAATGGCTACGCTCAAATTGCAGTTAGCGATACGGGTAAGGGCATTGATCCTGAGTTTGTCCCTTATGTGTTTGATCACTTTCGTCAGGAAGATGGCACCATTACGCGGCAGTTTGGCGGACTGGGCTTAGGGTTGGCCATCGTTCGCCAGCTGGTAGAACTGCACGGTGGCACGGTCAGAGCAGATAGCGTGGGAGAAGGTCGGGGGGCGACCTTTACCGTAAGGCTGCCGCTGCTGGCTCCATTGACTCCATTGAAGCCGTCAGATCAACTGCCAAATCAACTGCCAAATCAACTGCCAGATCAGTCGCTGGATTCATCGCTCAATCAAACTCAGTCTCAATCATCGGGTCAGCAACCGTCTTTGGCTCACGCGACGGCAAAACCCCTAGCACCTTCGCAAGATCTACAGGGTGTTGAGGTGCTAGTGGTGGAAGATGACCAAAGTAGCCGGGACTATATTGCGTCTGCTTTGGAGGCTTACGGTGCGAGTGTTATGGTCGTAGATTCTGCAAATGCGGCATTAGCTTACCTCACCGATAGCACTTGCCTCACCGATAGAATGGGGGATAAAAGGGACGAGGACGATAGAAAAACTGAATCATACATGCAGCCCCTACCGGATGTATTACTTAGCGATATTGGAATGCCAGAGATGAATGGCTATGAGCTAATGCGACAGGTGAGGCGCTTGCCGGTGAGTCAAGGTGGAAAAGTGCGAGCGATCGCGCTGACCGCCTATGCCGGAGAACTCGACTATCGAGCGGCCATGGCCGCAGGGTTTCAACGGCATATTACCAAACCCGTTGAACCCCATGCGTTGGTAGAAGCGATCGCGTCGTTGTTGAAGTAATCCTCAATAATTAAACGCTTTCATTAGGCGCTTTCATTAGGCGCTTTCGGATTGGGGCGATCGCACAATCGATTCAAACTCAATTTTGCGATGGGTGCCGTTGCAAAAAGGCTGCGTAGTAGATGCGCCGCAGCGACACAGGGCAACAATCTCTTTGTCAATGGTAAAGTCGTTGCCTTCAGCGTCTGTAAGCGTGATAGGGCCTTTAACGACAAAAGGGCCGCTATCTTTGATTGTGATTTGGGTGTCAGCCATAAAATTTCCTAGTGAATTCCTCTCAAGTTTAAAATCGCTGTTTAAAGTCACAGCGACTTGTTGCGGTTAGCTTAAGTTGCAGTTAGCTTAAGCCTCGTCAGTTCAAGCAACTCGGCTTGGGCCGCACCGCGTTTATTACTATATATGCTTATTCATGCTTTAGAGATAGCGTCTTATACCTACCGAAAGAGATTTACTTTTGTTGTTAGGAGGCTGTTGAGGCAAAATCTTTCGGGTGAGGGACGTAAATGTTGGCGCGATCGCTCACTATAAAGCCTATCGAAAAGTGAAATTAAACAAACAAAAAAATGAATACCGAGTCAATGAAAGCTGACAATCTAACAGTTGATACAGACAGCGCCAACACTGGCAGTATGGGCGAAAAGCTGCTGATTAGCGGCGACCAAATTGCACTGAGAATGTGGGACGAGAAACCCGGCGATGCTGAAAAAAAATCTAGCAGAATGAGCAGCTACGAAACCGTAGGCTATGTGATTGAAGGTCGCGCTGAGCTAACCATTGACGGTAAAGCCCTCTTGCTAGAACCAGGCGTTTCCTGGATAGTGCCTCAAAATTCTGAGCATTCCTACCGCATTCTAGAGCCCTTCCGCGCCGTAGAAGCCACTCATCCACCAGCCCGTGGATACCGCACTGGCCAATAATTCTGGCCAATAATTATGGCCAATAATTCTGGCCAATAATCGCAGCGGACTCACAGCAGACTCAAAAAATATGACAGTAAAGAAAAGATATGACAGTATTTTCAAAACAAACACTTCAATCGCTGATTCAAACTCAGCAGTCTCCCTGCGTCTCAATTTATTTGCCCACGCATGAACTCGGACGAGAAACTCGGCAAGACCCTATCCGCCTAAAAAATCAAATCACCGAAGCTGAAAAGTTGTTAGGCGAAAAGGGCCTAAATGAAAAACAAAGTCAGGATTTCCTCAAACCCGCAGTTGACCTACTAGAAGACAACAACTTTTGGCAGCATCAAAGCGTAGGCCTAGCGTTGTTTATCACCTCAGATCAGTTTCGCTACTATCGAGTGCCGGTCGCATTTGAGCCCATGACGATGGTGAGTGATCAGTTTTATACGCAGCCGCTGGTGCCACTAGTGAGTGACGATGGGCAATTTTATATTCTTGCTGCCAGCCAAAATAAGGTCGCGCTGTATCAGGCGACTCGTCATAGCGTGCAGTCGGTAGAGTTAGGAAATACGCCACTGAGCCTAGCAGTTGCACTGCGATATGATGATCCAGAAGAGTCTTTGCAAAGCCACACAGGAACTCGACTCGGTTCGGGCGCTAGCAGCAGTCATCGGCAAATCTTCAGCGGCCAAGGCGGCGGTAAAGATAGTGAAAATACAGATATTTTGAGATTCTTCCAGCTGGTTTCTGATGGTGTAGAAAAGGCACTAGGCGGACAAACAGCGCCTTTGGTCTTTGTTGGGGTAGACTTTCTCTTCCCAATTTATCAACAAGCCAACAAGTATCCCTATTTGATGGAGCAAGCGGTTGCCTTTCAGCCCGACCAGCTAAGCCCTGAAGAGATACGCGATCGCGCCGTTAAAATTGTCGAATCTCACTTTACTGCTCGCCGCAAACAAGCGCTTGAGCAATACGGCAGCCTCAAAGACAAAAACCAAGCAACTGATAATCTGGAGCAGATTTTGAGCGCGGCTCACGACGGTCAAGTCGATACCCTCATTGTGGCCGCCGGAGCCCAAAAGTGGGGACGCTTTGATGCATCTGCTCGCAAGGCAACCTATGATGCTGACGATGCTGAGCCCACGGCTGATAGCGAGGAGCTGCTAGGTATGGCCGTTTCACTGGCTACTGCAACAGATGCCCAGGTGTATGTGAGCGATCGCGATGACATTCCGCAGGGAGCAGATGCGATCGCCACCCTACGCTATCCCATTCTCAAAACCGATCCTGTCAGCGCATAAGCACCCGCGAAGATAATCCGCCTTTGAATATACTTTGAATATACGCAGCCTACGGGTAGGCTGCGTATATAGCCTATATATCGCGGAACGCTCTCTTGCCAGCAGATTTATTCACCATCCGCCACCCGCCCGCAGGCACAACCCGCCTACCCATTGTCGCGAACTTACCCCACAGCGGCCTCCAAGTGCCAGATGCGATCGCCGCGCAATTTACCCCCGAGCATCTCAGCGGCCTCCCCAACTCCGACTGGCACTTGCAACAGCTCTATCGCTTCTTGCCAGAGTTGGGCATTACAGTCATGCAAGCCAACTATAGCCGCTACGTAGTAGATCTCAATCGAGCACTTAAGCCGCCCTTCTTCGGCTCTTTTTGGTCGGCAGTTGTACCCGAATCAACCGCATTCAAGCAGCCCATATACCAGGGCGAAAAACCCAGCAAAGCGGCTGTCAGAGAGCGAATTGATGAATTCTACACGCCCTACCACCAACGGCTCGCCGGGCTGCTAAATGAAGCGATCGCTGAGCACAGCCTCCTTTACAACCAAGTGTATTTGCTAGATCTCCATAGCTTTATGGGCCTCATTACAGATGATGTGTGCCTCGGTAACGCCAATGGCAAAACTTGCCAAACTGAATTTATAGAGGCTACCGCTCGCAGCTTTGTTAAGCAGGGTTACCAAACAGTTATCAACAAAGTTTTTACCGGTGGATACATCACCCGTCACTATGGTCAGTATCCCAACATAGAAGCGCTTCAAATTGAGATTCGCTACCCCATTTATTTACCCGCAGACCAACTAGCCGCAGACCAGCCCGCAGACCAGCCCGCAGACCAGCCCGCAGACCAGCCCGCAGACCAGCTAGAAGTTCAGTCAATTTCACAGCCAATTCCACAGCCAATTCCAGAATGGCAAGGCCTACAATTTGAACAGGCTCAAGCCCATCTCAAAAACATCTTTCAAGACATCTGCGCAGATATAAAATCTGCAAAGCATGAAAGTGCATAGCATTAAAAATATCGCCTAAGGATATAGCTGCTTTTTCTGTGACGTTTGCTGTGGTGACGTTTGCTGTAATGACTTTCGCTGTAGCGATGCAGGTTGTGCGAGTCGGCGCGGCGCTGGCCAATGGTTTAAAATATCGTTTACTAGTAGTTCCTTGAGCCATACCTGAACCACCACTACCAGCGGCAAAGCCAAAAACAATCCCAAAAGACCAAAGAACAAAGCCGCAATTACCTGGGAAATCAGTGTTACTGCAGGCAGTAGAGATACCTGTTGCTTCATCACCAAAGGTGTGAGTACTAAACTCTCTAACTGTTGAATAGCGATATAAAGAATGACTACAGCCAAGGCCATCCAAGGATGAATAGCCAAGCCCATCAGCATAGGCGGAATCGTGCTAATGAAAGGGCCTAAATTTGGGATAAACGTCAACAACCCCGCAATGAGGGCATTAACCAAAGGCAGGGGGACGCCAATCAGTGAGAGGCCAATCCAGCTGAAGGCCGTGATAATGACCATCTCAAACAAAACAGCTAGAGACCAGCCAGTCAGCGATTGATCGCACTGGGTCAAAATGCCATCCACCCGCCTTCGATAGAACTTCGGAAACGCCAGCAGCAGCATATGGCGATAGCTTCTAGGATTGGCCAGCAGCATCACAATCAGCACCAATACCAATAGCAAATTCAGAAAAAAGTCTAACGAGCCTGTAAATACAGAAATCAAGCCATCTACCCAGTCAACATTAAGCTGTGCTAGCCGTGGCAGCAAATCACTAAGCGGTGTACCTGATAGCGGATCACCTGGCAGCAGACCTCTGAACTGACGATACCATTCCTGAATTTGGTCTAAGCCCTGACCTGAAAAAAAGGTGTACTGAGGGAGCTGATCGATAATAGCGGGGGCAATAAACCAGCCAGCTGCAATCAAAGAGCCCATAACGCCAAGCAGTGCGATCGCCACCGCAACGCCCCTAGAAATTGGGATAGGTAACCTCTGAATTAGCCGTACTAGGCCATTAATCGCCGTTGCAAACACAATCGCCGCAAATACCAACAACAGTACCTGCCGAATTCTCCAAAGCAGCAGCGTCAGGGCGACAACTACAACAATGCCAATTAGCTTCCCAAAATTCACCGATTTTCCTCATTGGCCTAAACGGCTAAGGGCTAGTCATGCCCTAGCTTACGAGACACCGGTAACCATTAAACTCTGTCTAAAGAATCGGATTTAGGCTGTACCTAAAGTGAGGGTAATGGATAAAGTGCGGATGGCTAACGTGCAGATGACTAAAGTGCGGATGACTACAGTACAGCGCATCCGTGTCGCTATAAACTACCTTTTGCATCTGTACGATATGGCCAACTCACGCCCTACGGCCTCTTATATGCAAAGCTCATTCAAGCGCATTTTCATCGGTGCGACCTTCTTTTTAACCACCATATTTGTTGCCGTCATCGGCTACATATTGGCAGGTTGGACCACCCTTGATGCCATCTACATGGTCGTTATCACTATCTTTGGGGTGGGCTACGGCGAAGTCAAGCCCTTGGAAACGGCTAGCCTCAGAGTTTTTACAATACTCGTCATTATTGCGGGTGCGCTGTCAGTCGCCTATATGGTGGCAGGCTTCGTACAGCTCCTAACCGAAGGCGAAATTCGCCGTGTTTTACGGATGAGACAAATGACCCAAGAAATTCAAAATCTGTCTAACCATGTCATTGTGTGCGGCTATGGCCGAATGGGCCAAATGCTCTCATCTCAGCTCCACGCAGACCAGCAAAAATTCATCATTTTAGAACGTGATACCAATCGCGTTAATGCGGCTCAAGAAGAGGGCTATCTGGCCTACATGGGCAATGCAACCGACGAAACCCACCTCCAAACGGTCGGCATCAGTCGCGCTAGGGCACTCGCCATTGTGCTACCTGATGACGCGGCAAACGTGTTTATCAGCCTCACAGCCCGCGAACTTAACCCAAACCTAATGATTGCCGCTCGTGGCATCTTACCCTCTTCCGAAAAAAAGCTGCGTCTAGCTGGGGCCGATGAAGTAATTTTGCCAGCCAACATTGGCGCCCTGCGAATGGCGCATATTATCAATCATCCCAACGCCGTTAACTTGCTAGATCAGGGCGATGGTCGTGCCAACCTCAATGAGCTGCTTGCCAAAATTGATATTCAGGTCAACGAACTTTCTGTACTGGCCAATTCTGCGCTATTAGGCCGCGACATCAGCGAGGTAGAACGCGGCAGCCGAGGCACGTTTGTGATCGTTGCGCTAAGGCGGAAATCGGGCGATATGATGATTCACCCGTCGCCGCACGAACGCCTTCAAGAGGGCGATACAGTGATTATCATAGGTCATCAAAGCGATATGCCCAATTTTGCGCAGCGACATGCCGCCGTTGCACAGCTGAGATATCGAGGGGCCAGAGTGCGGCGTTAGCCCGCCTTGATTCACCTGCCTTGATTCACCTGCCTTGATTCACCCACTTTACTTCGTAAAAATTTGATTCATAAAAATACATATCAAAGAAACTTTCTATAGTTCGTCTAAAGGTTGATCTCTGAGCCATAAATCTCTTCTTAAGATAGAGTCAACTAAAAGCAGTCAGCTAAAAGCAGTCAGCTAAAAGCAAGAGAACCTTTAGGAAAGTGTAATGGCAGATAGTTACCAGCCCGAAGCCAGCGAAACCTTGGGCCGCGACAGTATGACCCTGACACAACATGTGCTTCGGCAACTCGATAGTTTTGGCCCCGATGCCCAAGATCTCAGCGCCATCATGAACCGCATTGCCTTTGCCGCTAAGCTGGTTTCTCGTAGGCTAACCCGAGCCGGCCTAGTCGAAGATGCGTTGGGCTTTACAGGGCGCAAAAACGTGCAGGGCGAATCTGTTAAAAAAATGGACATGTACGCCAACGACGTTTTTATTTCTGTATTTCAGCAGAGTGGCCTAGTATGTCGGCTGGTCTCTGAAGAAATGGATGACATTTTTCATCTGACCGAAAGCTGCTCTACGAGTCGCTATACGCTGCTCTATGATCCAATTGATGGATCTTCTAACGTCGATATCAACCTTAATGTCGGCTCTATTTTTGCGCTGCGCTGTCAGCAGGGCGACAATACCGATCAATCCGGGGCCGATTTGCTTACACCAGGTCACCAGCAGCTGGCCGCAGGCTACATTCTTTATGGGCCAAGTACGGTGTTTGTATATTCGCTCGGTAAAGGGGTTCACTCGTTTACCCTAGATCCCAGCCTGGGCGAGTTTATTCTAGCTAGTGAAAATATTCAAATTCCCCAGCATGGTTCTAACTACAGTGTGAACGAAGGTAATTTTTGGCAGTGGGAAGATCCCTTTAGAGACTATATTCGCTACATGCATCGCCACGAAGGCTATTCAAGCCGTTATAGCGGTGCGCTGGTGGGCGACTTTCACCGAATTTTGATGCAGGGCGGGGTGTTTTTGTACCCTGGCACTATCAAACAACCACAAGGTAAGCTACGGTTGCTTTATGAGTCTGCGCCGCTGGCTTTTTTGGCTGCCCAGGCAGGCGGTCGGGCCATTGTCGGGGATCGTCAACCAGTGTTAGATTTGCAGCCCGACCACATTCATATGAGAACGCCGCTGATTATTGGTAGCACTGAGGATGTTGCACTGGTAGAGTCGTTTTTGCAAGAGCGATCGCTAGAACAGCCGCCTATCCCTGCGAGTTCTAGCTCAGTTTAGTCAAGCACCTTTCATCCGAACCTTCCATCAGCACCTTTCATCAAGACATTTAAAAGGATATCCAGACAACAGACACAAACCGCCAAAGTAGGTAGCGTTCTATCACCCATATCCTCATTTTCCACTACTTTCTAAGCCTGCCTTAATATGGTTTCACTCCTCGAAAATCCTCTCCGTGTCGGCCTTCAACACGACCGCATTCCGGCTCCTCAAATTTTGGTCATCTTTGGAGCCTCTGGCGACCTTACCCAGCGTAAGCTCGTACCCGCCTTGTATCAAATGCGCCTAGAACGCAGGCTACCACCCGAATTAACAATTGTCGGCGTAGCCCGTCGAGAATGGAGCCACGACTACTTTCGTCAGCATATGAAAGAGGGCGTAGAGGAGTTTGGCGGCGGGATCAGCTCAGATGCTTCTAGCTGGGAGAAGTTTGCTGCGGGTCTGTTTTACTGCCCTGGCAATATTGATAAACCAGAAGACTATCAGCGGCTCAAGCAGTTCTTAGCCGAGCTCGATGAAAAAAGAGGCACTCAGGGCAATCGGGTGTTTTATCTTTCTGTGGCACCTCGATTTTTTGCTGAGGCGGCCCAGCAGCTCGGCGGCGCTGGTATGCTGGCTGATCCCAGCAAGCAACGCTTAGTGATTGAGAAACCCTTTGGGCGCGATTTGGCCTCGGCTCAGTCGCTAAACTACAAAGTGCGCAACGTGTGCGACGAGCAGCAAATCTATCGCATTGATCACTATCTCGGCAAGGAAACGGTTCAAAACCTCCTTGTTTTCCGCTTTGCCAACGCGATTTTTGAACCGCTGTGGAATCGCCAGTTCGTTGACCATGTGCAAATTACCGTGGCTGAAACGGTGGGTTTGGAGGGGCGAGCGGGCTACTATGAAACGGCAGGTGCCATCCGAGACATGGTTCAAAACCATCTGATGCAGCTGTTTAGCCTGACGGCAATGGAAACCCCTAACTCCTTAGATGCCGCTAGCATTCGGAATGAAAAGGTCAAGGTATTGCAGGCAACTCGGCTAGCGGACGAAAGCGATTTGTCTAAGTCAGCGGTGAGAGGCCAGTATTCGTCAGGCTGGATGAAAGGCAAGCAGGTAAATGGCTACCGCCATGAAGAAGAAGGGATTGAAGAATCGACTAACAATACCTTTGCGGCCCTATCACTGCGGGTCGATAACTGGCGCTGGCAGGGCGTGCCGTTTTATCTGCGGACAGGAAAACGCCTACCCAAAAAAGTCTCTGAAATTTCCATTCATTTCAAGTCTGTACCCCACCTGATGTTTCAGTCAGCCACGAAGCAGTTGAGTCACAATATTTTGGCCTTGCGCATTCAGCCGAATGAGGGCATTGCCATGCGCTTTGAGGTCAAGACACCTGGATCTTCGCTGCGGACACGTTCTGTAGAAATGGACTTTCGCTACGAGGCAGCTTTTGGTCAACCGAGTACCGATGCCTACAGCCGCCTACTGATAGATGCCATGCTCGGCGATCAAACATTGTTTACCCGAGGCGATGAGGTAGAGCAGTCATGGCGAGTCCTCACGCCTTTGTTAGAAGTATGGGATGCGCCTGCACCGGCTAGCAGTATTCCACTTTACGAAGCCGGGACCTGGGGCCCTATTGAGGCTGAGCTGTTGTTAAATCGCACTAACCGTCGCTGGCGAAGACTGTAACGGCATTTTTGTTTATTTTTTAGCGACTTCTTTTCTCTTTTCTTAACCATATTAAGCATGGACAAGTACAAACCGCCCGCAGCGACCTCTACTCTGGCACTGCAAAAGCCTAAAGACATTTCTCCGGACGAAATTGAAGCTGAGCTTCAAAACATTTGGAAAACTGGAGAGGACGATAGCAATGCGTCTGTGGTCGCACGGGCAACCACCTTTACGATTGTGATTTATGAGCCCGAAGAGATTCAGCAGCTGCTAGCCACATTGGGCTTTTATAAAAATGACATTGACGGCTTACAGCGCTCTGAGACGCGCGAGGCTATTTTAGCGGCTCAAAAAGAATACAATCTACGGCTAACGGCGCGCGTGGACAATCCGACGCTGGCGCGGCTGCGAGCAGAGGTGCGTAAACTGCCGGCTGAAAAACGTCAGTTTAAAAATGCTGATGTTCGCGGCTTTAACTTCGATGGGCCTTTGGCTGCGCAGAATCCGGGCCGGGTCATTACGCTGTGCCCTACCTTTGGCGAAGATGAAGGAGTGACGGCACAGGTGTCGGCCTATTGTCCGGTGCAAAAGAGCAGTAGCAATAGTTTGGTGTGCAGTGAATACATTACGCTGCGCGGGACCAAAGAGTCGCTAGAGAAAGTGGGCGATTTGGTCAACTCGCTGGTGGTAGCGGGTTTGCCTAAGTTTGTATGGTGGAAGGGAACGCCTAATCCTGAGCAGATGCTGTTTCAAAAGCTCGCTTTAAACAGTAGCTGTTTGATTTTGGATTCGAGCTATTACGGCGATGCGGGCGCTGAAATTATCAAGATTCAAAAGCTGGTAGATGAGCGTACAAATATTGCCGATTTGAATTGGTATCGCTTGGCGCCCTGGCAAGAGCTAGCAGCGGCAGCTTTTGACCCACCGGAGCGGCGAATCGCGCTTAAGGATGTAGACCGGGTTGGGGTGGATTATGAAAAGGGTAATCCGGCGCAGGCGCTGATGTTTTTGGGCTGGCTGGCGAGCCGGATGGACTGGAAGCTCAAAGGCTATGAGTATGAAGGGGGTGACTATGATATTGAGCGGGTTTATTTTATCGGTGAGGGCGATCGCACTATCGAAGCCGAGCTAGCAGGTGTGCCAGTCATCGATCAAGGTGAAGTCATGGGAGACCTGACCGGCGTTCGCCTACAATCGACCAATCCTCATGCCAACTGCAACACGATTTTGTGCTCTGAAACAGTGGGCTGTATGCGCATGGAATCTGGCGGTAGCGCCCAAAGCAGCCTGGTCAAAGAAGTGACCTCGCTCTCCGATCAACGCTCAGACCTGCTGTTAGGGCAACAGCTCCAGCGCTGGGGCGAAGATGTTTTGTTTGAAGAAAGCCTCGCGGTCACCTCTGAAATTTTAGAGACCATTGCTCGGCATTAGTAGCACCCCTTTTTCAGCATTGGCTTTTTGCGCCTTAAACAGACCAAAAAGCCAAAAAAATTGCCTACATTGCTGCTGTCAAAAGTCAGTAATGTGAGGCAAACTTCAAGTGACAACAATCCATATAAAAGAAGCTATGGATTGAGTCATTATATTTTGGAGCGGAATTGGGAGCGGAATTGGGAGCGGAATTTAGAACGAAAGTCTGGAGCGGAAAAGAGTTAACGACTTGAAACTAGCCTTTAGCTATTCACCATAGCCGCTCAGGTAGCCTTCAAGCGCATTAAATCGGTCTGCATTGAGGCTGTAATACATCCAGCGACCCTGCTGACGAGCAGTTACTAGGCCTGCTTCTTTGAGTGTTTTAAGATGAAAAGAGAGCTTAGACTGCGCGATGCATAGGCGATCGCACATATCGCCAACGCAAAACTCTCCCTCCTGTAAAAGTTCAATAACTTGAATTCGAATGGGTTCTGAAAGCGCGTGAAAGCCGGTGAAAACCGTATCTGATGATTTAGCCATTGGTAGATAGTTAAAATTTGACCTGGAGATAGCTCTGAACATCTGCGCAATAAGGAAATCCTATGTAACGCTAGATACTGCAAGCTTAAACAAGCCAAATCGATTTGGCCATCCGAGCTTATACGATGAAATCAAGCTATATCAATAGGTCTCTGACTGATGCAACTAGGGATAGCGCGGTAACTGGCGCAGTCACTGCCCGTAAAATTACTGAGCCCAGTGAAGCAACTTTATAGCTATTGTTAATGGCAACCGTAATTTCGTCTGGTGTCCATCCGCCTTCGGGGCCAATTGCCAAAACAATGCTCGGTAAAGTTGCTGAAGCTAAATTTGCTGATTGATGGGTTAGTAAGTCGGCTAGCAAATGCACCGTTGGCACCGAACCCTCTCTCCCTGAACCCTCTTTTACTGAGCCTTCTTTCAACGACTGATTATTCGCTCTGGCCGCACAGATATAGCGCAACTCTGAAGACAAATTCTGGAATGTTTCTTTGGCGTCGGCCCTAGCATGCTCACCTTCCCAGATAGGATGCTGAATGCATTGCTGGAAGCTAACAGGCTCAAAAATTTCCGGAACAGTAATGCGCTCGCTTTGTTCTGAAGCTTCTTGGGCGATACGCCGCCAGCGGGCAAGCTTGTTATCACTGGGCTTAAGCAGTGTTCGCTGAGCAATCACCGGATGAATATGCGTGACACCTAGCTCCGTGGTTTGCCTCACCACTTCATCAAAGCGATTGCCCTTTGGTAAGGCCGCAATTAGCCTGATTGCAGATTCGGGCTGAACCGATCTAGGTGTAAGCGTTTTAACAACCTGGGCTTCGTTTGTTGTAGGGGTAATTTCTACCAGCCACTGCTGACCCTGGCCGTTTTGGGCAATAAAGCGATCGCCCACATTCAGCCGCAGCACCCGCATTAAATAATGAACCTGAGGAGTCTGAAGCTGAATGATTGCATCAGCCTCTTGCCCCCCATTTTGCGCCTGATACTGATGCTGGCTAATCGTAATTCGCTGAACCATCCAATTGATATGTCCTAACAGGCAAAGGCTTAGAAACAAGTAAAGTGCCTTTATCCTATCGCAATGCAGAGTGACACTCACTTGTAAGCTGCCACCGATATTTAGCTGCCCAGATTTTTCACAAAAGCTGCCACTGACGTTCTCGCGCGTTTGTTGGTAACGACTCTGCCAATTTGATAAGCGGCAAAATCTAGCGTTGTTTTTATTAAGTCCACAGCATCCGATAGCTGCGGTGATGGATGAGATAGGGCATACCCAGCAGCTTTCATTTGCTTGCCAGCAATTTTCTCGCAGATCAACAGTTCAGTGTTAGTTAATTCCCTTATAGTCCCCTTATTTAAAGAAGAATTGACACTCGGTGAAATAACTTGTCCGGCAACCCGCGTCTCTAAAAAATTCGCTAGCCGCTGCGCAGTCGCTTCCGGCATACTCACCAAGTCCTCAAATCGAACTACCTCAACAGGCCCTCGGTTTCGCCGAGAAAAAGCCTGAACTTTCTGGTAGGCAATTTTCCAGTAAAGGGCATAAACAAACGGATGATACTGCCTAGATTCGCCGTCTTGACTACCGTTGGTTTTCACACGGGGTAAATTTTTAAACGAGCGCATCACCTGACGCGGATCTCGCAAGATATAGATAAACCGAACCCCCGGAAAAATGTCAGTTAGCTCATCCATATGCATAAAATCTTGCGGCGTTTTGTAACCCCACCGCCGCTTACCGCTGTGAATGGCCAGTCGCGTAATCCATTCTCCTAGCACCTGGGGCCAAGTCAGTGAAGAACACTGTTTCAAAGATTGTAAAAGCGCCTGCTCCATAGCAGCTACATCGTCTAAGCTGAGATTAGGAACCTCAAAATTTTTCTCAAACTTTATTTTGGCCCGCAGTTGCCAAGTCAGCTGACTGACATATTGGGTAATGAGTTCTGGCTTTTGAGCGATGTCTGTGTCAGCCAAAAGGCCCAGAGAGGCGGCCTTTTGATAGGGATATAAATCGTCAAAAATAAACCAATCATCCATGCAAGAGAGCACATGTGACAGGTAGGAAGATCCGCTTCTTGGTAGGCCAACAACAATAACAGGAGGAACAGAGTGTTTGGCAATGAGTGACGAACTCTCTATTACCGGGCTAAGCTCACAAGAATTCATGTTGACCTTACCTTAACAGTTCATTTCAAAGATTTGCTTAGAATGGCCGAACATTACGCCAACTATGCATTGCAAAACAGACAGTGCCAAATAGTGTCAACTATCAAACCAACTATCACATCGACTACTATTTTTTCCCATTAGTTTCTCCCCATCAGTTCCTCTCTAAGTTAGTGACTGATGGCAGATTATTAATAACGGTATTAATGGCAAAAAATAGTTTTTTATTTATCTATTCGGCTTTGATTTCATTCCTTCTTAATTACCTATATACCTATGTTTTAAGTTACATCACGTGTATAAAAAAACAGCGATTTTCATGTATTCAAACGTAATAAATAGTAAGTAAATCGAGTGTGGAAAATGTTATAGATTCTCCAGAAATTATAGATTTACCTTTAGTTTAAGTATGGAGTGAGAGCAGAGATTGCGTTCTGCTTTATAGCGAGTTATTTGAACCTTTTGAAATAAAGCCTAATCATTTCAACAAACTATTCTCAAACGAGTTTGAAGATTGTTTGTTTTTACTTTCATTGACAGAACCATAACTTCAAAAAAAATTGATATGTTTCTATAAAAAAACTACATAAAATTCATCAAACGAGATGCAAGCATCTATGTTGCTATTGTTGCTATGCTGTTTTTAGCTGTTTGTTATCATTCGCCCCACTGTAAAATTTCTACATTGACAGAGGCAATACCTGCGCTGTAAGTGCCGAGGTCGCGAGCAGCCTGCTCGGAAATGTCCAGACTGCCGCCAGAGCGGTCGTTAATACGAACGGTGACAACTGCGCCCGTGTCGGGATTGGTGAGCTGTACAAGAGTGTTAAAAGGCCAGCTCGGATGCGCAGCAGTATAATCGTAGCGAGAAAAGACCTCGCCATTGGCTGTATAACCACCCTCAAAACCGGGCCCATACCAGCTCACTAGCATAGGCGCTGCGATCGCAGCTTGAGCCAATACCGTAGTCGCCAGGGCAGTAGTCAGTACAGTAGGAACTAAAAGCGCCGAGCAAATGCCTGACAGGGTTGCAGCTGCCAGGGCATTTGCAAACTGAGCGGGAACGGATAGGTGCCTTAAAAAACTCATCTAAACATTCCTTAATAAAATTTTCGCTGCTATTATCTCAAGGGATGAAATTAAACGCAACTTTGGCCTATTTTTGGCGAGCATTCGTCATACTGGCGACTACCTGGGTGATAAAAACGGCTTAAATAGGCACTGTATAGGCACTGTACGAGCAGCACTTAGCTCAGCATTGACACAATATTTCCCTGTAACATCTTTTCCTATGTACAGACGCTTACCTTTGGCAGAGCGCGTTAGCCTATCAGGGGTGATTTAGACGGAACAAGAACGATTCGAATGACAAAAGCAGCCATGTATTTTCACCATCTGCACTTTTATGTTAGGGACGTGGCGTTTTGGCGAGATTGGTTTATTTGTAAGCTTTGTTTTGAGGCCGTGGCTGCGGCAAGTGCGGCCCATGAAGTTTTAGTTCAAGGCGCGATTGAAATTCGGCTTTCTGAGGGTTCTAAAGATTCTGAGAATTCTGAGGATTCTGAGGCAGCGACTTATCTCCATAAGCATCCGCCTGGGCTTGTGGATGTGGGTTTAGCAACCGACTGTTTTGAGGCCACCCTACAGCGGGCGATCGCAGCGGGCGCGACCTTAGTGACGCCAGTCAGCATTAACGACCAGGGGCAGCGAGAATGCCAAATTCAGGGCTGGGCCGACTTACGCCATACCCTCGTTGAGGTATCTCCCGTTTGGGTGGCGGCTCATTTAGCCGGACATCAGAATACCGGCCATCAGAATACTGGACACCAGAATACTGGACACCAGAATACCGGCCATCGACATATAGAGGACTGGCTCTGCGCGGTTGATCATGTTGTGCTCAACGTTCCGCAAGGTGAGCTAGCCGCCGCCGTGGACTGGTATCAGGCAGTGTTTGGCTTAGTGCGCGGCCAGCACTTTGATATTACGACCGCTCACTCAGGACTGCGCAGCCAGGTTTTGATGCACCCCGAAGGCACCTTGCAAATGCCGATTAACGAGCCGACTTCGGCCAATTCACAAATTCAAGAGTTTTTGAACCACAATCGGGGCGCAGGCATTCAGCATGTGGCCCTACGAAGCGAGCAGGCGACTCGGGCGATCGCCCATTTTAGGCAGCGAGGGCTAGACCTCATCAGCGTCCCTACAACCTACTACGACGGCCTGCATCAACGACCTGACTGTCCAATACCCAACACGTCCGCCGCGAGCCGCCAGCAGCTGCTGTTGGACTGGGCACCCGGTGGACAGCAAGGAATGCTACTGCAAACATTTACCAAGCCCATTTTTTCAGAGCCTACGTTTTTCTTTGAAATTATCGAGCGCAGCCTTTACCAAGAAGCAGGCCAAACCAAACGGGCACAGGGCTTTGGAGAAGGCAACTTCCAGGCCCTGTTCGAAGCCATTGAGCGAGCTCAGGCAGCGCGGGGAGGCGTTTTCAACTGAGGTGCTTTAGCTGGGTGGGGTGATTTCAACTGAGATAGGCGTTTTTCATTAGCTGCTTATCTCAAAAAGCCCGTGATGAACCAAAGCACTAGCAGCGTAATACTAGCGGCTAAAGACGACACCTGAGCATCCGGTAGCGCTGTACCCTGGCTGCTGAAAATTTGCACAATTAAGACGCCTAAACCTAAACCCACTAGCAGGCCAATACTGGTTAGGCCGAGCGATCGCCATAGCTTACGAGTTTTCTTATTTAGGAAATAGATGGCGCTCATCATGCCTAAAGCCAAAGCAGTCGAAGCACCCAAAGAATCATCTGAGGTAAGCAGCCAACTAAACCCGGCTAACCCGGCAAACACAATTGAGGGCCAAAGTAGCTCACTGCTACTCTCAGGCTGGTCAAGTAAATCTGAAAACCACTGCGGTCCATTGTTTTCAATCTTGTCGGTTTTCGACGAAGCCGTCGCGATAGGCTTGGCTTGCTTTTCGGCAAAGCGAATTCGGTCAGGAACCTTAATCTTGCCTTCCTGACGTAGTTTTAGCCGTTCCATCAAAATGGCATCATAAGCCGCTTCGACAGATTCTTTTTTCTGTGGGCTGTCTTCGTAATCGGCGACCAAGCGCTTACGCGCAGACTGTACCTCTTCAAATGAAGAGGCTTCTGTGAGTCCTAATGTTTCGTAGTGAATGTTGCGATCACTCATCCTAACCCTCCGAATCGACCCGAGCTTAGCTTAAGCAGTTTACTGTTTCAAGGCAGCGTGTTTCTACTTTTTACTTTAAAGCCCAAACACAATAATGGGTGAAATACAACGCTGACTGTAATGTTTAGGATATAAATCCCGAATGAGGACATCTAACCCCAGCTAAAATTCATTTATATGCAATTATACAGTTGTTTTTTTGAGTATAAAGTACGCAGATCCCGTAATTACTCGTAGACAATGTCCGTTTCTCCGGTCATATTGCCAAATATCACAGGCTTTTAACGTAAATTCCATCTGGCAATAGAGGTTTTTTTTGCTAAGGTGTGAATGCATTATGGAAAACTTTACTGAATCTTCTAAAATACTCGGAAGTAAAGTAGGGGAAAGGCCCTGCAACGGTATGGGCGAAAGCTAAGTCGGAGCAAGCCTTTTTTGATCTGCGCCCTACTGATTTTGCACTGATTTTGCTAAGTTCACAAAGTTGTCCTCATATTTGCCGCTTTTTATTTGCTTTAGTACCAGGATTCTAAACTATGGCCGCTGCCAAAATCCTTGTGGTTGACGACGAACCCGCAATCCGCAACCTGATCCATCGATTTTTAGCTAAGCAAGATTATCAGATGGAGTCGGCCGAGGATGGCAAGAGTGCGCTGACTGTTTTTGAGCAGTTCAACCCCGATCTGGTCATTTTGGACGTCAATTTGCCAGATGCAAACGGCTATGACCTCTGTAAAGAGATGCAGTCGCGTACAAACGTGTTTGTGCTCATGCTCACTAGTCGAACTGACGAGGCCGATAAAATTCGCGGCTTTAATACGGGTGCAGATGACTATATTACGAAGCCTTTTAGCTTAGGAGAGCTAGAGGTTCGCTTAGGCGCTATCTTAAAGCGGCAGCGTCCGGTTACGGTTGCCGAGCAGCAATGCCTCACCTTTAATAAGCTCGCAATCGATCCGATTCGTCGGGAAGTAACACTCGCGGGTGACTTGGTTCCTTTAACTGCATTGGAGTTTGATCTTTTGCATTTTTTGGCGGGCCATCCCGGTCGCGTGTGGCGGCGTTCTGAGCTGATTCAAAAGGTGTGGGACTATGAGTATGTTGGGGATCAGCGGGTGGTCGATGTGCATATCGGCCAAATCAGAAAAAAAATTGAGATAGATACGACCCAGCCGACATTGATTCAGACGGTGCGGGGAGTGGGCTACAAGTTTGAGCCGCCGCTAGATGCTCAAACTGAAACTTAGTTTTGAATTAAGCGCTTGAACTGAAGCACTTGAACTGAAGCACTTGAACTGAAGCACTTGAACTGAAACTCGGTGGCACTTCAGGGTACTTGGCACCGCTTAGCTGCGTCCTGGCATTAGGACTCGCCCAAAGTTCCAAGTCTAAAGTTTCCCCAGCCCCCAGTCTCCCAAGCCCCCAGTCTTCCAAGCCCCAAGTCACCCAAGTCTCAACATAGAGCCCTTCTTACAGCTGACTGGTCAGGCGAGAAGGGCTCATTTGCTGGGTACTCATTTGCTGTGGTGGTGTTGGTTGCGAACTTTCCAGGCAAGGCTAATGAGCTTGCCCCAACGACGCTCAACTCGCTTGGGTGTCCATTTTAGGGCTTGGGCAATGGCCATATCAGAAGGTCCTTGCTCAGAATCTTCTTGCTGCTGCTGCTTGAGCGTGAGCAACTGAATTTGCTCATCGTTAAGCTGCTCGATAAAGATGCGCCACTCCTGCGGTGATAGGCCAAAGTTTTTGTCTAGGTCAGCGCCTAGCCACTGGTGAACGAGTTCCCATCGGTGGAACTGAGCGAACTTTTCAACATGGTACTTAAAGCGCTGCTGTAGGTAGTCACGCTGGCGAGCACTCAGGCCCAATACTTCGTCAATTTCGGAGGCGGCCATGTCCTGTAGGCGCAGGGTGAGATAGTCTACGCAGGCTTGCTGGTCTTGGGCTTCGAGGTAGGTGATGAGTTCTTTGACGATGCGATCGCGTAGCACTGCCTCAGATGGATCAACCGTGTTGGCAACCATTTTCTCCCGAATCTGCTGGATGGCAGGCGAGTGGAAAAAGCCATCGGCATCGTCCCCTTTGGGTGAGTCTACGGCCCTTTCGATATCAACGGAGGTTTCGCCGGGGAGACGACGTGCAAAGGCCTGAGCCCTCAAAACCACTAGCTGCTGGTTGTAGCAACCGGGTAGCGAAATACGACGCTTAGCATAGTGCTCACTAAAGGCCATGTACTCAGAGAGTTCTAGCCGGGTACGCGGCGTGTACTGATCGCCTAAATTATTTTCGCGACGAAAGGCTTTGAGCACCTCAATGTAAAAGCTCTGCAAAAAATCTTCTAATAAGGTGCAGCGGCCCTGAAAACCGAGCTGGGTTTTGGCCGGGGCGATATAGCGATAGGCGATCGCACTGAGCCGACTATGTAGCTCAATGCGGCCCTGCCGAGATCCTAGCTGGTAGTAGTCTAGGTACTTTTTAATTCGATTTTGAGCGAGCGATCGCTGCCACGAACTAACCTCACCTGAAGCTTGAATCCGCGGGCTTTTGCGGCATATTCGAGTGACCTCAATGGCCAACCGAGTGGCCACCGCATTCACCACCTTTTTACTGGTGGTAATTTGGTCGTTAATCTCTTGGGCCAACACATCAATTAGCTTTTGATCAACCGGGCAAAGGGTTTGTTCATCGCCTTGGGCCAATGCAGGCGTGCTGTTACTAATGACTACAACGCTGTCGAAAACGTCCCCCGTTATATCGGCTGAGGTATCGGCTGATAGACCAACTGATACATCGGTTGATTCTTTCAGATCTTTTTGAAAAGCAGGTTTTGTAGTTGATGCTATGGAGAGATTTTGAACAGACTTTTGAGTGATAGAGTCAGGTATCTCTGCCTCAGCTAATGACGGTGGGATAGGCAACTCGCTGTAGTTTCTCTTTTGTTCATCCGGATGCTGTTTTGGTAGCTCGGTAGTATAAAAGGCAACGTTAGGCTGATGGCTGCCTCTGAGGTTGTCGGGTAAGGGATTAAACATGGTAGATGAATTCATAATTCTTAGTGTGTGATGCACAAGACGCTGCGATCGCGTCGCTATCTAACGTTTGCTCTCTATCAAAATGGTCTGTACCAAAAACAGACTGTATATATAAGAAAGTTAGATATTTTCCGGATTTGACAGTTTCACTCTAGAGAATATGAATCCGATCTTTGAGAATCGCTGTGGCAGTATCCCAATCAACTGTCACACGGCAATTGGCACATATAAGTGCGCTCTTTGCAAAGGTTTTCATAGATGTTCCTGAGAGCGTTATGGGACAAGGGATATGACGTTCTTAAGCGCAGACAATTTTGTCATTGAGGGGGTTTAGCCCCCTATGACAGTTTGCAAAAGGGTCTACCTTCACCTTTGAATGGCCATGAATAACCCATGGATAACCATGTATGAGCAGACATAACCAGCGCTGTTTTAATGCGCCATAGGTTCAAAAAGGAGAGGATTATTTTGCTTAATCATCTAGCTCGGCGCCCCACTCGATGGCCTCTTGCCATCCCAGTCCTTTCCGAGTAACTACAGGAGAGTTTCCGGTTAGATCTAGTATTGTGGACACCTGATACCTAAGTTCAGTATCACTATCTAGAATTACGTCTACCTGTTTATCCATCCGGTCGAACAAATCGGCTTTTGATAAAGCTTCGATATCATCTTCCGTAGAATTACGAACAACAGATAAAGCCGATGTAGAAATGACAGGATTGCCTAGTGATTCGAGCAGCGCGTTACAAATAGGGCTTTTAGGAACGCGGATGCCGGTCGTCCGGCGTTTGGGGTTAAGCACAAGGCGGGGTACGGCTTTGGTGGCAGGGAGTAAAAAAGTATAAGGCCCTGGTATGAGGTGCTTAATGATGCGGTAAGCCGGATCGCTGACATGAGCATAGCTGGCGATATTGGAGAGCGAATAGCAAAGGAAGGTAAGAGGCTTGTCGTTGGCAATTTGCTTGAGCTGGCGCACCTTTTCAATCGCTTTTTTGGCATTGAGATCGCAGCCAATGGCATATACCGTATCGGTGGGGTATAGCATCACTGCACCTCGCCGAAGATCTTCTATAAGCGCCTCAATCTCACGGGTTTGAGGCGTCGTAGGATGGATGTTATAGATCTTTGCCATAGCGATAAATAGTGAGGACTAAGGGCAAGCAGCTGAAGAACTGGCAATGCTATATTTTCTCTCAATAGAGGCTATTTATTTTTTAGCGGCCTGAGGCTTATGAAAACGTTAACCTACCTGGACTGCCCGACTGGAATTTCGGGCGATATGTGCTTGGGGGCGTTGGTTCATGCAGGCGTGCCGCTGCACTATTTAGAGCTTCAGCTGGCTAAATTAGGGATTCAATCTGAGTTTGCGCTGCGAGCTGAGACGGTGATGCGCAATCAGCAGGCTGCTACGAAGGTCTATGTAGATTTAAAGCCGTTACCTGATCATGATTCTCACAGCCATGATTCTCATAGTCATGATTCTCATAGTCATGATTCTCATAGTCATGATTCTCATGGTCATACTTCTCATAGCCATACTTCTCATAGCCACGATTCCCACAGCCATACTTCTCACAGCCACGATTCTCATAGCCACGATTCTCATAGCCACGATTCACCTAGAGGCCGTGGGCTGCTTGAGATAGAAGCTTTAATTCAGCAGGCAGGCTTACCTAAGCGGGCGGCCGAGTGGAGTCTGGCTGTTTTCCGGCAGCTGGCTCAGGCTGAAGCGGCAGTCCACAACATTCCGCCCGAAAAAGTACATTTTCATGAAGTCGGGGCGACTGATGCCATTGTCGATATTGTGGGCACTTGCCTGGGGTTAGACTGGCTGAAAGTAGATGTGCTGATATGCTCGCCCTTGCCAACGGGCGGTGGAACGGTGCGCTGTGAGCATGGGCTGCTGCCCGTACCTGCGCCAGCCGTATTGCAGATGATGGCGAGCGTACAAATGTCAGTGTATAGCAATGGTATTAATCGCGAGCTGGTGACGCCGACAGGCTGTGCGATCGCAACTGCGCTGGCTCAATCCTTTGGGCCGCCGCCTCGGTTTAAGCTGCAAACAGTAGGATTGGGCGCAGGCGGATGCGATTTGCCCTTGCCCAACATTTTGCGCTTATGGATAGGCACGATAGAAACGGATGTTCTGCCTCATGAGGTAAATCCTTTTGCCGCTAAAGAGATCTCATCTATCGCATCTTCAGAGACAGCCACGCCAGAGACAACCGCGCCGGATACGGAAACGCCGGATACGGAAACAATAATAGAGCTGCAAACTCAGCTAGATGATATTTCGCCGCAGGCGATCGCCTATGTATTTGATGGCCTATTTGCTACGGGCGCTGTAGATGTCTTCACACAGCCGGTAATGATGAAAAAAAGTCGCTTAGGCACGTTGCTGACAGTGCTATGTCCGCTCTCTGCCGTCGCTGACTGTGAGACACTTTTGTTTCGTGAGACGACGACATTGGGAATTCGGCGACAGCAGCAACAGCGCTCTGTACTGGCCAGAGAAATCGTTAAGGTCTCGACAGCCTATGGCGAGATTGCCGTTAAGGTAGCCCGAAGTCAGCCGGGTGGCAAAGTGCTTAACCGACAGCCAGAGTATGAGGACTGTGCAAAAATGGCGCGATCTCACAACGTCCCTTGGCAGCAAGTGCATCAAGCCGCGATCGCCGCCGCCAATCGTTAATGCCAGTCGTTAATACGAGCCACAGCTGGCCAATCGTCAGTATCAGTCTTTAACCAGCTGCCGTTGCTCAAGCTCAAGCTTTGCCCGTTTCTGCGCTGCCCTAAAGCTACGTGAAAATATTCGAAAATCATCATCAGAAGGCGTTGCCGATCCGTTAGAGCTATCAGAAACCTGCACCAGGTTGTACTCGACATTGTCGCTGTAAATCGCAAAGGTCACACCAAAAATTTCTAACAGCTGAATAATGCCTTGACACTCAGCTTCTGTAAACTGCTTGTAGTAGTTAATTAGATTGGCCAACCGCGCCTCTAAATACAGCTGAGAGTTGGGAGAAATCAGCACAATTTTGAGCAACATCACAGCAATATTCAACGGATTGCCCTGTTCGAGCATTCTGACAAACAGCATCGAGGGCATATTCTTATCCTCTGTAATCAGAAAATCGATGAGACGGTTGCAGGTTCTTAAGTTTAAAGACGGATCGACTGCATCCCTATCGTGCATTTGATACAGCGGCGGCAGCTTGGTGTTCAGCCCAGCTTCAATCACATTCAAAAAGGCCAGATCACTAATCGAAAAGCACAGATATTCAATTAGGCTCTCCTTATAGTCACTGTAAGAACTTTCGTGAGTTTGCTGCTGAAACAGGCGAGCTACGTTGTGATAGCTATACTGTCCCCGCCGCACCAAAATGGCCTTGATCAGCCTAAGCACCTCATCGCCTAGCACCGTCGGATTAGCGTATTTGCGGTTTAGTCGCGAGGAGTTTTGTGAAAAGGCCGTGTACATGGCCAGATCATGTTTATATTTATCTTTAATTCGCCGAGATAGGGATCGGGCAGCTTCGCGTTGCTCTAACGAATTATTTTCATCAATATATTGACCAATGAGCTGATAGGTCGTGTAGCGAAAGCTCCAGTTGCTGCTGCGGCTATTTTGAGTTCGCTGGCTGGCAAATAGCTCAAGCTCTTCAAAATCTTTGCTATTGGCAAAATTAAGTAGCCAATTTCGCAGGCGCTTAAGGCTTGGTGAGAGCGTGCTTTTGGTCAGGCTCGGCTGCTCAAAAAGCTCTAGCAGTAAGTGCAGCATGTCACCCTGGCGCGCCAAATCCCAGTTATTTACAAAAATGTAGCAGGCGCGTTTGAGCGTATTACGAAACTCCGCTTCGTTGTCAGCAAACAAAATTCTGTATAGGAAGGGAGATACATCGGCATCTAGCGAATTGCTAGGACCAAAGAAAGTTGCTTCGAACTCGGCGAGAGCCTCAACTGCCGGGAGTGTTCGAACCGCTTCTAGCAGATCGTCGTAGATTTGCTGCTGGGCGAGATAGAACTCTATTGGCATTGTCTCAGAGGCTGTGCTGTCGGCTTGAGCCGTGAAATTGTCAGCCTGAGAATTCTGAAATGCGCCGTTTACAACCATTGCAACACATGAGACCAATTGAGAAGATCACGGGTGCTTTTGCGCGTTTTTAGACAAATACTATCTAAAACTGCACTGAAGACATGCTATAGATTGCCCCATTTACTCCCTAAAGTAGTATCAGACTTAATTGGATTGATAAACAAAAAGGCCTTGTATGAGCTTTTCATACAGGGCCTTTTTGGCTTTATTTTGTGATGCTTATAGCACGCTCAAAATCTCTTGAAACCGCAGTCTCTGATCAAAAAACGCTCAGAGGGTGCTTTAAAAGGAGTTCATACTCAGTGCAACCAACTGACGACCGGCATTGATAATTAGGTTTGAGCCAAGGTTCAAAGCGAGGATGGCGACGATGGCTGATAGATCGATGCCTCCGAGCGGCGGAATGATAGAGCGGAAAAGGTTGAGGTAGGGGTCGGTGAGCTGAGCAATGGTCGAAAAAATAGGGTTAGACCAATCCACATTGGGAAACCAAGTCAGTAAAATGCGGACGAAAATCAGCGCCGAGTAAATTTGAAAAAAGGTGGCTAAGCCTTGGACTAAGGCAATTCCGGAGATGGCGAGGGCAGGGACGGCAGCGAGATCATTCATAGCTTGATTTAGGAAACTGAGATGGCTGGACAAAAGTAAACCTGGACAACTTTTTGATAGCTGCTGGTATTCTATCCGATCTAGTTCCTCACTGATAACGCGCTTTGTTACGGCTATCTACCCAGGGTTGGGTGAGGCCCTTTTTTTAAGATTCCGTTTTGGGTGGGTTACTTTAATCGACTCAAACGATTACTCGAACGATTCATTTTGGGTGGAGGCTTTGCTAACCACATCATTAGAGTAAGGACTGTTTACGCTGCCCATTTGGCCTCTGACATCTTCTATTGCCAAATTGAGCTGGGCAATTTTGTCTTCTAGGCCGCGTCTGGCAATTTCCATGCGCTCTTCAGTGGTGGCGTTTTTCAGTCGTCGTCGCTCTTCTTCTGAGAGCTGACTAAAGTCGTCATCGGGTTCTTGGCGCAGGCGATCGCTTGCTAACACCCCAATAACGCCCCCAATAATGCCGCCCAAAAGAGCTCCGGCAAAAAAGCCGCTGGCAAAATTATGTTGACTCATGAAATCTCCTAATGGTCACAGTCTAATGGTTACGGTCTAATAGTCACAACCAAATGGTTACGGCCAGATGGTCAAGAAAATGTTCAAGAAAATGTTCAAGAAACAAAGGGCAAGTAGGTTATTAGGCCAGTCAAATCAGGTGCCAAAGGTGCGATCGCCCGCATCGCCCAGCCCCGGAACAATAAAGCCATTTTCATCTAAGCCTTCGTCAATGATAGCGGCGTAGACGGTCACTGAGGGGTAGTTTTCGGCGAGCTTTTGTAGGGCTGGCGGCGCGGTAACTATAGAGATAATACGAACCAATGCCGGATCAATCCCTCGCTCGGTGAGTTCGGCCATAGTGGCCATAATGGTGCCACCGGTAGCCAGCATGGGTTCAGAAATAATAAGGCGAGTCCCTGGCTCAAATTTTTCGGGCAGCTTATTGAGATACCAGGCTGGCTCTAACGTTTCTTCATCGCGAGCCAGCCCAATGTGATAGGTGCTAGCGTTGGGCACAGCACTTTGAATGCCTTCTACCAGTGCTAGCCCGGCTCGTAAAATCGGGACAATTACCAGCGGCGCTTCGGGGTCTACAAAGGTGGCCAAGCAGGTGGTCATCGGCGTTTCTATGGTCATTTCTATGGTCGGCAGCCAGTCGCGCATGGCTTCGTAGGCAAGCCAACGACCTAGCTCAGTCATAGCGCTGCGAAACACCGGAGAGGGTGTTGATGCGCTGCGTAAAACGCCCAGCCAGTGCTTAATTAAAGGATGGGGCGGAACGTAGATACGCAGTTGTAAGGCCATAGGGGCGTACAGATCTCAAAGAACTGACAAGGATTAATCAGCTCTTATCATACTGCTGTGAATGCAGGGGGGAAAGGCGCTAAGCCAGGACAACAGGGTTGCCTAATTGATTCAATCTCAAGATGCTTTAGCCGCAGCTGCTGGGATGGCTGATTTTGGGAGGACTGATTTTGGGAGGACTGTTCTTATGCTTCTGTGATAGCTGCTTTAAGGACGGCTGTTGTTGTGAAGGTTTTAGCTTAACCAAAACAGTCCGCCTAAAGTGAGCATAATCGCGATCAGGGCTATCCAAACAAACTGATTGTCGGCGGTGTTAACTTGGCTTAAGTCCAGCGGCTCGGGTTCGGGCTTGGGCTTGCGGCGACGAGGCTTTTTAGGCGTTTGAACATAAGCTTTATGGCCCTTTTCATCATCTAGCTCGCTCAGGTCTGGAATTTGAGTCACCCATTCTGGCTTCATTTCTAGCTGGGGTGCTTCCAGTATGTACAGCAGGCGTTTGCTCTGCTGCTTGGTATCTAGGTCTGGATGCAAAATAAGCTTGCGGCACAGGGCTAAGCCAGATTCGTCATCACCGGCTGCGACATAGGCATTGACTAGCCACATTTGAATTTCGCCCCCGCTCGCACTCATCGGGTTAGAGAGCGATCGCGCCAGCTTAAAGGCATCAATGGCTTCACGATAGCGCCCTCGCCCAAACATCGCTTGCCCCACCGCCAAGGCTTCCTTGGCCTGCGCCCTTTTTTCTGGATCGTTTAGCCGATTGAGCGCAGCTGCAACCGAATCTGGCTGAGCAGCCGGTTGAGCAAAATCCGATGGCCGAGGCTCCGAAGTCATGAATCGCTGAAAAAGAATAGGTTTTACGATTTAGTGTATCGCGCCATACAAAAGAGCGACCTTAAGCGCGATCGCTTCTAAAGATTTTCGCAAGAAAGATTTCGCTTCTAAAGATTTTCGCAAGAAAAATTTTCGCAAGAAAGATTTTCGCTAGCTTGAAGATAACCCCATCAGATTGCACAGCTTGTAAATAATGCGAGCGCCCACATTGCCATCCCACTCATCTGGGCCTACTTCGCAAAGGTCAAAACCAATGATTTCGCGGCTGTCGGCGACTTCTCGGAGCAGGCAGAAGGCTTCGTCGAGTTCTAGCCCGCCGGGAACGGGCGTACCTGTTTTAGGACATAGTTTGGGGTCTAGTCCGTCTATATCAAAGCTGATATAAACATGCGGTGGGAGGTCTTGGATAATGGTGCGGCATAGATCTAACCAGGCAGTGCCAGCGTAGCGCGATCGCTTTAAAGCCGTGTCGTGATGCAGCACAATTCGCCCTTGCGAGGTCTCAGCTCGATGTATTTCTTGAGCGGACACATCGCGAATACCCACCTGCACCAGCTTAGAAATTTGGGGAATTTGAAGGGCGTTGTGCATAATCGACGCATGAGAAAAGCGGAAGCCCTGATAGGCCTCGCGCAAGTCGCAATGGGCATCAATATGAAGAATGCCAAAGTCGGGATACTGACTGGCCAACGCCTGCAAAGCGCCCAATGGCACACTGTGATCGCCCCCCAGAATGCCAACTTTTTTGCCAGCGCTTAGCGCTTTACGGGTTTCGCCGAGCAGCCATTGATTGACGCGATCGCACCCCGCATTGACCCGATCCAAATCCTGCTTAAGCGCCTCCTGCTGTGGCGGGCTCAGAGGCGTTACCTGCTCGGTGAGCGCAACGATTTTTTCGGCGGGCGATCGCAGCGCCTTGTTTTGCTCAACTATCCAGTCGGGCATAGGCGGCATATAAATCCCCTGCTGCCAACCGTCGGGGTTGTCATAGTCATAAAAATCCAGCTGCGGCGAAGCAGCCAATACCGCCTTTGGCCCTTGGGCCGTGCCGCTATGAAACGACACCGTCACCTCCCAAGGCACACCCAAAATGACGATATCGGCAGTGTCGTAGTCAAACGGAAAACCAAATATATTGCCGTTATCTAAACCAACACCGCCGGGATCAAACGCATCAATAAGCTGTTGTTTGTCTGTCATGAGTTAGGAGATAAATCACCGTCACCGGGCCAACAGGTTTTGAATGAACGTTGGCAGACAAAACGCCGCCCGATGAACATCAGGGTTGTAATACTGCAAATCATGTTTTTTCGTGAACTCAGTGGCCCCTGCTGGGTCTAATGCATCGACCGGATGAATGCCGTTTTTGGTGCCATAGGTAAAACTCCACATCCCCGTTGGGTAAGTCTGAATAAATGCCAAATAGGTATGGATATTTTCCGGCCCAAAAATGTTTTGCAAACAGCCAGTCAGGTCTACAAAGGCCGCTTGGTTGAAGCGTGGTGATTCGCTTTGGGCAGCAATTACCCCATGCGGTGTCAGCACACGGTGAACGTTTTTATAAAATTCGGCACTAAATAGCCCCACCGATGGTCCGACCGGATCGGATGAGTCCACCACAATAAAATCAAAACTTTCGTCCTGAGCATCTTCTAAATAATTGATGCCATCGCCAATGATTAAATTCAGCTTGGGATCGTCTAGGGAAGAAGAAAGCGAGGGTAAAAACTTTCGAGAAGCTCGCACGACCACCTCGTCAATTTCGACCATGGTGACGCTCTCTACCTGTGGATGACGCAAAATTTCGCGCACGCTGCCACCGTCCCCGCCGCCGATCACTAGAGCCTTTTTCAGGCCAGGTGTAGCGGTGGCATGGGCCAGCATCGGCACATGAATAATCATCTCGTGATAGGCGGTTTCGTCCTTTTCACTACACATCACCATCTTATCGACGGTGAGCATTTTGCCGTATTTAAACGTGTCGTAAATTTCAACCAGCTGATAGGGAGACTTTTCTTGAAAGAGGCGATCGCCCTTGTGCCGAATTGAGAGCGCAATATTGTCATCTTTGTCAGTGAACCATACGCTACGGCTTTGCTTAGGCGGCATCAGCTTTTGCGTGGCCTGGTCGCGCATATCGCCCAGATCAATATTAATTTTTTCGAGCAGCTCTAGCTGACCGCGATTGAGCTCAATGGCAGAACCATGTTCTGCTTCAAACGCGGTTTTAAGACTCTCGTAAGACACCCAAGGATTCACTGAATCGCCGCAGGTAAATAAATCAACCGCTGCGTAGCGATATTCTGGCCAGGTATGAATCGCCAGATGACTTTCTTGAATGACGATAACGCCGGATACGCCGAAGGGTGAAAAGTGATGAAATACCGAGTTGATAATGGTAGCTCCAGATCGCGTTGCGGCTTCCAGCATGTCGTGCTCAATGCGAGGCACGTCGTTGAGGATTTCGGCGGAGCAACCATGGAACTCGACTAAAATATGGCGACCGAGAGACTTCATGGGCAGAGGAGGGCTGTGATCAATATTGAATGGTATCAGTGTTATACACCAGTACTACACTACATAAATGAAAATACAGATGGAAATAAGATGTATCTGGCACCGGTCATACATTGGCCATATTGACATCTATCTTGATAGGCAGATTGCCTGCTAATCTACCTGGGAGTTCTGTATAGCCGGTTGGTACTTCTGTACAATTTTTAGTATTAACGCTGTGTTAGCGCTCGGCATCTCGTTTACTCTCAGGAGAAATAGGTCATGAATTCAGAGAGTGGTCAGCAGGATAAACCAACGTTGCGATTGGGCGATCGCTACCAAGTCGTGCAGGTGTTAAGCGAGGATTTGTCTCATCGAACCTATCTGGCTCAAGACCGACATAATGGCAATGCGCTGTGCGTTGTCCAAGAATTCATTCCGCCCGCTGACGAGGATAGTGCGATCGCCCGCACCCAAGCACTGCTCGATCGGTCGGTGCAGGCACTAGCCCAGTTAGACCACGAGCAAATCCCTAAGTTCTATCCGACGCCTGCCGATCCGACGCTAGCCGATCCGACCTCTGCAAATACGCAGGGCAGCAAGCTATACCGAGTGAGAGACTATGTGCAAGGCCCTAGCTATCAGTCCCTGTTAGAAGACCGACAGCAATGGGGCGGCTCTTTTTCAGAAACTGAAATCATACAGCTGCTTTATCAGCTCCTGCCCGTCCTTTCGCACATTCACAGCAAGGGCATTATCCACGGCAACATCTCTCCTAAAAAGATCATTCTTAGGCAGGCTGATGGACTACCTGTACTCATTGGCTTTGGCGACCTCAAGCAGCAAGACACGGCGGGCACTGGCAAGAGCACAGCCTCTGAAGTCTCAGCCTCTGAAGTCTCAGTCTCTGAAGTCTCAGTCTCTGAAGTCTCAGCATCTGAAGTCTCAGCCTCTGAAGGCCCAGAATCGCTAAAAGGACTGCTCGAAACACAAGCATTTGCTGAATCAGCCGAAGCCAAGGGCATAGAAGGCTTTGGAGCCAAAAACACAGAAGGCTTTGGAGCCAAAAACACGGAAGGCTTTGAGGCGAATGAAAAAATTGATGAAAAAATTGATGAAGAGGCTGATGAAGTCGATCCAACGACTGATTTATACGGGCTAGCGGCCACTATGCTGGTGCTGGCCACGGGTGAATCACCCGAAATGCTGCATGATTTGCAGCATGGCTCATGGCGGGGATATGAATTGCTGAGTCCTAAACTAGGCCAAATTTTAAGAAAGATGCTGTCGGCAGCGCCCAGTGAGCGTTTTCCAACTGCCGACGCAGTGCTTAGCACTTTGCAGGCGAGCGAAACTTCTCCTGATGTACCTTGGGTGGGTGTCGCAGACAGCGGATATGAGGATGGCAGCATAGCAGCGACTTTTAGTCAGCTTTATCCCTCAGTTGGGATAGGGGGCGCTGCAACTGGAGTGCCTGACATGACGGGTATAGCTGGAGAAACGGACTATGACGATGACACAATGATGCTGTCGGTAACCGCACCTGAGGTGATGCCCGCTGAACCCATCGGCTACCGAGACAGCGCCGCTAGTGAGTCTAATGTATACGAACGAGAACTCAGGCCCAGAGAATCAGGCGATAAACCCGGCGCGAGTCAGGCACTCATTGGACTGCTGCTGACCTTAGGCTTAGCCGGTACAGCGCTAATGCTGTATGCGCTCGCGCGCAATAATCGTTCACCGTTAGATGCTGGTCTAACTGGGGATCAGCGAAACGGCGCGCAGCTCGCTAGCAACAATGCGCTTAGAGACGGTGAATATTCGCCTGAAGAAACGGCACGCCAGCAAGCTATTCGGAGTCGTCGAGAAGCGCTAGGAATTAACGAAAGTTACTTTAATGATCTAGTTAATCAACTGTTTTACCAGGAATATCCGGCACTGCTCACAGCAGGCCCCAACGGCGGACGCAAGGAGCTGACGGCGGCGGCTACCGATGAACCGTTGCGCATTCGTAGGGACAATATTGCCACTCGCGTGCTCAACAGGTTGGAAGGAAACCTTGACAGAAGCAGCCTAACGGCTTTGGGCAGCTATAGCGAGGAGAGTCGGAGCCAGTGGCGATCGCTCATTGCCTCTGCCAACGTGAATGATCGCGCCCTCAACGATCTGGTCGATGCCAAGTTTTTCAACCTGTTTCCCAATCAAGCAGGGCAGGATTTTTTGGCTCAGCCCGTTGGGCAGCTGTATTATGCGATCGCTGAAAACCGCGCTCAAGCCATCAGCACAGGCAGCGTCACTGAAACAGTTGCCTTTAGCGATGGCCAGCTCAGCCGCGATGTCAGCGGTCGGCTCGGCCCAGGTGAAGGACGCATTTATTTAATGTCGCTCTCGGCTGGGCAGTTGCTGAGGCTAAACCTGAGCGCACCACCAGAGAGCACTCAGCTTTCGCTGTATCCGCCAGAGCAAACAGATGATTCGCCTGCTGTGTTTGCAGACTCAGCGCAAACCACTTGGTCGGGCGCACTCACTCAGTCGGGGCTTTATGAAGTGGTTGTGGTCAACCGGTCTAATCAGGCGATTGACTATCAGCTCGCGATTTCGGTAGATAACGTTTCGACTACGCCAGTTGCACCACCAGCCGAGCCACCTGAAGAATCTACAACAACTGAGCCAGAAGAAACGCCGAGAACCATGTCCGACAGGGTTGAAAATAGAAATCGCCCGACTAATTCAACCAATCTAGAAGCGACACCTGAATCTGAGACTGTCAACGACTAAATGTGACTGTCAACGACTGAAGGTGACTGTCAACGACTAAATGTAACGACTAAATGTAACGACTGAATCTGACGAATAAACAGTCAATCCTAAAGGCAAGAAAAACAGCGTGCTTCGCGGCCTATCGAAATTTAGGCGGAAAGCGCGGTAATGAAGGGTGCGATCGCATCGACAAACTCACCCGATGACTCATAAGGCAACACATTACGACCTGCAATGCTGACACCTTGGGCTCTTGGGAAGTGATCAATATAGTCTTGCAATCGCTTTTGGCTAGGGTTATCAGTCGCTTTCTTTATTTGCTGCGCGGTTGTGCGATCAATCGTAGAGGCTTCTTCGCCCATGACAACTAAGACCGGCTGCTGAATTTGAGCGATCGCCTCAGCATAGTCCTGCCGCCAAAATCCAGCCAAAAAAGAAAACACGGCATATCGGCTATCGAGATCCTTTGCGCCGGTCTCTAGCATTTGTAACCAGCCATCGGTCACATCTTCTACCCGTTCAAACAGCTGCCGCTGCGAAAACGACCGCAAAAATTTCTCGCGCCGCGCATAGCGATAAAACAAATTACCCAAAGGCGAAGCAAACAGGCTCCAGCTCAGTGACTGCTTCCAGTCTGCGGTTGGGGTCGTCATCAGGCGCCAAGCAGGCGGGCCAGACAGTACCAATCCTTTTACCTTCTCAGCCGCTGGCAGTGCCATCAGTCGAACAGCCACCGGCAGCAATGCGCCCTGCACAACCAGTATCACCGGTTCAGTTGCTACCGTACTCAAGAAACAAGCCAACTGCTCGGCCCAGTCCTCAGGCCGGTAGGCCCGCTTGGGCATATCACTTGCGCCACAGCCCAGCAAATCCACATTGTAAATAGAATTATTAGCCGCTTCACTCCGCCCCCACTGAGCGATAAATGGCTGCCAAAACTCCCCCGAAAGTCCTACCCCAATCGGATGGATCAGCAGCAGCGCAGGTTTTCCAGACTCACCCGGCACTTTTGAAAAAGCGCAGCGATAGTTATTCCAAGTATAAAATTCCATGGCAAGCGCAGCTCAAAACACAGCTTCCATTTTTACACAGTCGCCATTTTTATAAGCTATACCACGGGTTATACAACTGTCAGTGGAGGCATAGGTGTATAACATGCGCGCCTCAAAGCAGAATCCTTCATACAGGCACTTTCTAGGGCAAAGCTGGCATCTAGCTGTGTTCGCTGGAGCAAGGTCGCCTGCCAACAAACGGCTTCCATCCGAGCACCCGTTAAATTAGCCCCTGTCAAATCAGCTCCAGTCAAATCAGCCCCCGTCAAATCAGCCTTGCGCAGATCGCTGTAGCAAAGCTTCGCCCCGTGCAAGTCGGCCCCGGCTAGGTTCGCACCGCGAAGATTTCCCAGTCGTAAATCGGCTCTATGAAGGTTTGCGCCTTTAAAGTCAGCAGCTGCTGCATCGCAGCGCACCATCATTGCCTGGTGAAGGTTAGCCCAGCGTAGTCGAGTGCCCGCTAAAACCGCCCGCCACATAATTGCGCCCATCAGGTTTGCATCGTCCAAGGAGGCCTCTGTAAGGTTGGCCTGAGTTAAATCCGCCCAGCATAGCTGAGCGCCTGTCAGCACAATGCCTTTTAGCCTCGCCTCGCGCAAATCTATCCGTGCAAAGTCACGATGACCCGATGCATATCGGTCAGCTAACTGTTTCTCAACCAATTGGTATGGGTTCATCTCTCTGACTACATTAAGTTCAGCGACTACATTTAGAAATCCCTGACAAATCCGATGACGAAAATTTACCCATTGAAACCCGACAGGCGGCCTGAACTTTATCAAAAAGTCTTGGCAGACCCATCAGTACGATATGTAAACTTTCGTTAACATCTATCAATGTAACAAAATGTAACGCTGCTTGCAACGTAATGAGTTAATAAACAGGCTGCTGGGCCGAGCACACGGTAGACCATCGATCGTGGTCTAAGCGAGCATCTAGCAGACCGCTGATTTCTCCGCGTTGACCAATCAGGCGCTCCCGGTTGAGTGAACCCGGCTCAGTGTAGGTCGTGAGCTGATCAATCGTAGTGGCCGCGCAGACCCAGTCCTTTTGTGTGATGGCACTCGTCAAGGTGGACTGGAGCTGGGTTATAGCTCGCTGCCGAGTAGAAACCCGCCCATACTGTATGTAAAAGGCCATATTGTCTGCGGCTGCCGCTGCATAGGCATTTCCAGGCTGAATCAGTAGCGCCCTTTGAAAATTAATCAGTGCGGTATTAAAATCACCCTGGCGTGAGGCTGCATAGCCTATGTTCATCGCCTGCTTAAAGGTCATCCCTGCCGTTGATAGCCCAGGGGCTGGCGTTGACCTAATGCGGCCATCGGGCATTGGCGTAACCGACTGGGCTGTTGCCGGATGTACTGACAGGGTACTCACCAGAGTGACTGTAGAAAATACAGACAGAAAAGAGGCGGCAAGTCTCCAGCTACAAACTCGACGACGCAGAGGTTTAATAGGGTTTGAGGTCAAGAACATGGCAGGGATTTAGCGGAAAAATAGGGAGCGCAGACAAAGTGAGCGATGCCCGACAGCGTAAGCCATCCTACGGAGAGACCGCATGAGTAAAATCGACCAACCTTCACCAGGAGATGATAGTTTTTTGCCAGTTTGCCAGTGTTTGTACGTAAAGAGTCCTCAGCTCAAATGTTTTTAGCCCAAATGCCTGTCTTAATTTCAACGCCTGTCTTGATCCAAACACCCGTCTTTATCCCGTCTTTATCCCGTCTTTATTAGGAGCATTAGGAGCGAGTCATGAAGATATGGATAGATGCAGATGCCTGTCCGAATGCTATTAAGGAGATTATTTTTAGAGCCGCAAAACGAACTCAATGTCCGCTGACTTTAGTGGCCAATCAGCCGGTGCAGATTCCTGTCTATGCCGAAATGTTGGTGGTACCTTCCGGCTTTGATGGTGCTGACAACAAAATTGTAGAGCTATTGGTAGCGGGAGATTTGGTCATTACCGCAGATATCCCCTTAGCGGCCAAAGTGCTCGATAAGGGGGGCTATGTATTTAACCCGAGAGGCGATGAATATACGAGCCGGAATATTGGCGATCGCCTCTCCGTTCGCAATTTCCTAGAATCCTTTCGCGGTGGCGCAGATCCAGTGGGTGGTGGGCCGCCACCTTTAAACAATCGTGACAAGGCCAACTTTGCCAATCAGCTCGACCGTTTTTTGGCAAAGCATCACAAGATCTGATCCCATCGTTCTGGCTCTCATGGGTCTAGCGCTGATGATTCTGGCTCTCATGGGTCTAGCGCTCATGGGTCTAGCGCTCATGGATCTGGGCTACAGTCCTTGGCTAAGGCTCGACTACATTTTTGAGATCTATTTTTCCTTTCTCTACGGTGTACAGCCTGTAAAGGTCGTCTGTAATCACTACGCCATCCACCGTGACGCTCCCCTGATCGTCCAAATCAAAAATAATGTTATCGATTCCGCGATCGCCGCTAAAGGTGCCGCCTCGAATGGAAAGGTTACCTTCGTTGCCTAGCACATTAATATGAGCGCTGGTGCCAGTCCCGCCTCGCCGCAACGGATCGTCGCTTGCGACATCAATCATAGTGGCCGATCGCCAGATGCGGAAGTTGCGTTTGTTATCAGCAGCTCCGGCGCGAACGAGTAGCGTATCTTTTGATTTTAGATCGTAGCCCCCATCGGTATTACCCGAAGCAAAGGTATCTTCATAGGTAATGTTGTAGGTGCCCCAGTCGGTAACAAACCCATCAGCGTTCCAATAGTCTGAATCGCTCTTTCGTTGCACAGCGTTTTTCATCGTGACCCGTCGATGCACCACATTGTTGACTGTGCCCAATAAATGCACACCCATGGCAAAGTTGTCGCCGTCTTGCTGCTGCGAGTCTCCGACAACATCTTCAATCAAAATGTTGTTGCTGTTGTACTGCAAGCGAATTGCGCTTTTGGAAAATCCTTTAATATCGACATCTCGAATCGTCAAATTGCTTACAGTGGCTGATCTGGCGCTCCCTGACACATAGTTTTCAACAAACCGGCGCACATTCGTCGCCCGCATATCTTCTAGCACAATATCAGTGATATCTCCGCCAAAGCGAAAGGCTCCATTACCAATGTTTTTAAAGTCTAAATCGCTAAAGTGTAAGTGTTTTGCCCCGTTTAGCAAACGGAATACTTCCGTGCCGTTGTTTTTACCTGGCGCCCAGTTTTCAGCGCGATCGCCCACAAACAAAGGCGTATCATTCCCGCCCACCTGAGACGCTACACCCCTAATATAAATCGGCTTATCAGCGGTACTGCCGCTATCTATACTAATAGATTTACCAGCCATGTTATAGGCCCCTAAATCACCCGCAATCCAAATTTCATCACCGGGCGACGACTGCTCAATGAGGCGATCTAACTCTGAAATATCAGCGGCCTGCTGCCAACTGCTGCCATCGCCTCTGCCAGTAGGGCTCACGTAGCGCACGCTCGCACCGTTGCTCAAGGCTACAGCGCCGGGCGGCAACATACCTGAGGTGGCCGGTAAAATAGGCGGTGCATCAGCATCAGCGCTTGAATTTAAAGCCACAGGCAAAATCTCAAAACCAGAGATCTTTGCTTTATCTTGAATGCCAGTGAGCGAAATATCTAAACGACCATCTGTCACAACAATCTCGTTGATTTGCTGATTGAAGGCTTTGAACTTGCCGACTTCTTTGTAAATATCAAGATTCTGAGTAATCAACTGACCTTCAACCGCAATATCAAACGTTCGCTGTCCAGGATTTGACCAGTAAATTTCGGCAAACAACAAATTGAGATCGTAAATACCATTGGCAACAGCGACCGAGTAGTCTAACGTTTTGGCGTAGCGCTCACTTTTGTACAAAAAGTCGTCGTTAGAGTCTTGAATGCTGACCTCTTTATAAGTTGTCCAGCCATCGTCAAAAAAGGTGTCTGCCAACCAGGTTTGGCCTTTGCTATCAATATAGCTTTCGCCGCCTGAGTTGACCCGAATCGCGTCTGTAGGATTGTCGATAGAATCGATGTCTATAGGATCGACGTCTGTAGGATCGATTAAGCCAGAGGCGAGAACTTCAATACCCGAAAGTTGAGCGTAGTTTTTAACCGCTTTTAAGTGAATATCTAACCTGCCGTCGGTGACAACAATATTGCTAAATCCTTTTTGAACAGCTTTATTGCTTTGACCGGCTTGCTGATAAATGTCGAAGCGATCGCTCAGTGATTGCCCTTCTACAAAAATATCGAATAGGCGATCGCCCGCACTCGCCCAAACCACTTCAGCAAAGTGTAAATTTAGGTCATAGACCCCATTGGCAACCGGAATGTGATAGTCCATGGTCTTAGCATATCGCCCGCTTTGATAAAGCGGATCGTTTAGGCTCCCTAAAATACTACGATCTGTTTTAGCGGTTTGACCATCTTCAAAAAATTGGTCTGCGCTCCAAACCTGTCCGGATTTGTCTGTGTAGGCGTCACCACCCACATTAATCCGAATCGGTTCAGGCAAATCCGCCTTATTTGAGGCTGTCTCCGCACTGGCAATTTTCACAAATTCGATATAGTCAATCCGAGCATGTTCATTGGCAGCCTCAAAGCCCAGTACGGAGAAAGTATCACCCTGATTAAGGGAAAGACGGTGACCAACTGTGCGACGAACAAAAGTGTCAGGCGTTGCATTGTTACTGCCAAGTTTTTGGTCGAGCTTGAGCCTGCCCAACGAGTTGCCGTTGAGTAGTGGATCGAGTATTGCCCCGCCGCCCTCTTCGTCAAAATAACCTAAGATCACATCATAGATTCCATCAGTCCCTGCAAAGACAGTACTCACGCTGCCCTTCTCGTTCTTTTGCCCACCAAAAAAGCTCGCAACCATTTGATTAGAGGCAAAATCAATCGATTCGAGGCGATAGTTATTGAGCAGCATGTCCTCCGCCTCTATTCTGATTAGCTGCGGACTTAAGGATGTACTGAGCAGAGCATCTCTTGGACTGTTTATAGACAGTTTCACTATCGAAGATGCGCTATAAGCGCTGTTATCCGAGATCTCAAAACTATCGGAACTACCCAAGCTAACAGAATTATCGGCAGCGAGCACTCACGTGTCTCCATTACAAAGAACTGATAACAAAAAACTGATGACAAAAAACTAATAAGCGCGCAAAAAGGGCTAATAAGCGCGCAAACAAGAACGAGCAAACAAAAATAAAAGCGAAAACTTAGAGATAAAATAGACGCAACAACAGGGGCACGTCATTCTCTAACCAACGAAGGAAGGAAGACATCAGAAACTCATCGGTAGAGCGCAACCTCTACAGTGTCCTAATGCCTTTTTTTGATAGAGGGATCAGACTACTGCCGACAAACAGCGCAAAAACTTTCTTTATTCGTTTTTACACATCAGAAAATAGCGTAGGAAATCGCTGTTGTTTTTCCTTTAACTGGGTCAGATGCTCAATTAAAAAGCCCTATCATTGGTTTAGACCACTTAGACAACTATGTATCTTTTATTTCTCGATCAAGAATAGAGAAATCACCTAAGTTTTCATAAAGCGTTTACCTAACTCCAAGAAATTGAGGCGATCGCACTGCTAGCCCTACAGTTTTACCTGTCAGTATTTTCTCTAGGCAGTCATAACAAAAAATATTTTCATACCTACCAAAAGAGCGATGTGTCGGCTGCCTTCATGGCAAAACGCGAGCAAATCCGTTAGTCACAGATTGGAAGAAACCGTCATGCTGGCAGATCAAAACATCAAAGCAGGATAAGGTGTATTACACAGAATGTGTCACACAGAATGTTAGGTGAGGTTTGAGCGCTGTGTTTACGCCGGTTAAAACTAAAGACGGGTCGAGCACATTTTACTCAGAGGTGTTTGGTGAATGGTTTCACAATCGAGAGGGCGCCTGCCGAGAAGCACAGCAAACCTATATAGAAACCAGCAGGCTAGCGCAGCTTGTTCAACGGCGCCTCGAAGCAGCAGGACATGAATCAACGCCTGATTCTCTCAAAATTTTAGATGTTTGCTACGGATTGGGGTACAACACTGCTGCTGCGCTAGAAACCATTTGGCAGGTGGATCAGACGCATCGGCTGCCGGTAGAAATAAGGGCGCTAGAGATTGATATTGAGGTGGCGAGGAGCGCGATCGCACAAAACCTCATTCACGCCTACCCACCCGCCGTACAGCAGACGCTACAGCAGCTAGCCGCACACTCCAGTATCGCTCAGCCAAACTTAAATGCCGCCATTCTCTTAGGCGACGCCCGCAAGCAAGTTCACTCACTCATTCAGCAACATTGGCAGGCCGACATTATCTTTCTCGATCCGTTTTCACCTCAAAATTGTCCGCAGCTGTGGACGGTAGAGTTTTTGCAGCAAGTCGCTCAATGCCTTAGCCCGTTAAATGGGCTGCTAATCACCTATTCCTGTGCTGCTGCCGTCCGCATTTCTCTCGCCGCCGCTGGACTCACCCTTGGCACCCTATCAACCGCCGCCCGCAAATGGCCCGGAACCATGGCCGCTCATTCAACCAGCTGCTGGGCTAGTATGCTGCCACCTTTAACTCAGCAAGAACAAGAGCACTTGCAGACGCGCGCCGCCGTTCCCTACCGAGACCCGACCCTACAGGCCACTGCTGAGGAAATATTGGCGCATCGGAGTCAAGAGCAGCATGAGTCTAACCTGTTACCCACAAAGCCCTGGCGACGACGCTACACGAACCGAAAACAACACACTTCGCAAAAAGAAGGATAATTTTCTCACTCTCTCACCTCTACTCACTCTCTCTTACCTCTACTCACTCTCTTTCAAATTCATGCAAAAATCTCCTCATCTTATAAATGCTGCCGAGCTATGTCAGCAGCTAAACCAGTCTCAGTCCGACAAGATTGTGGTGATTGATACTCGTTTTTCTTTGTCAGCTCTGGAGCTAGGCCATGCTCAGTATTTGTCGGGCCATATTCCTGGTGCATATTACCTGAGTCTCAACCAAGACCTTTCTAGCCCTGTACAATCTCACGGCGGGCGCCATCCTTTGCCCAACTGGGACGACTTTGCTGAAACATTGAGCCGGTTAGGCATTTGTTCTACGCCATCTGATGACCCTACACAGGTCGTTATTTATGATGATTCACGGTTTGCTTTTGCCGCGCGGCTGTGGTGGATGCTGCGCTATTTGGGACATGAGAAAGTCGCGATTTTAGACGGCGGTATTACAGCTTGGAAGCAGGCCAAGTACCCATTGAGTACTAAAATTCCGGCGGCGAAAAACGGCAATTTTCAGCCCCATCCGCAGCCGGATTGGATTGTAGATGTGGAAACACTTAGGCAGCGGAAGGATTTGCCCGGCGTGGTTGTGATTGATTCGCGATCGCCCGAACGCTTCCGAGGCGAAGTAGAGCCGATCGACCCAGTGGCGGGCAGCATTCCTGGCGCAGTGAACTTCTTTTGGCAGCAAAACACAACCGAAACAGGACAGATCAAAAGTACTCAAGAACTTGCGAGGCAAATGGCAAACTTGGGCATCGCACCATCTCTTAATGACTCAATCACTCACTCAATAAACGGCCCATCAGTAGATAATTCTGATTCCTCCCCAGAAGTCATCTTTTACTGTGGCTCTGGCGTCACTGCCTGCGTAAATCTCTTTGCGCTCGTCGTCGCTGGTCATCCGATGTACCGACTGTATCCAGGTGGTTGGAGCGACTGGTGCTCCTACCTACCCCAGGATTAATCGACAAGTGCCCTAACTAAAGCGACACACGCTATGGCCACAGATCCGCAGGCAGCTGCTCAAGAGGATCAAAAGGCTCAAGAGGCTCAAGCGCTGATGAATCTGGTTAAAATGGTTTTCCAGATTGAACTTGCCCGAATCGCAAGGTTTAGATTGTTTAGTCTGCACTTAGCGCTAGCCAAATACAAGACGCTAGCCAAATACAAGACGCTAGCTAAATACAAGACGCTAGCCAAATACAAGACGCAATAGGAAAGCTGAATGGCCGTCCGCATTTACGGTAACCGCGAAATTAAAACGCTGCCTGGCGAGGCGACTCGGCCAACATCAGCAAGGGTCAGAGAAGCCTTATTCAATATCTGGCAAGGGCGAGTTTTGGGCTGTCGGTGGTTAGACCTGTGTGCTGGCAGCGGTGCCATGGGTGCAGAGGCACTGTGTAGAGGGGCAACAGCGGTTGTTGGAATTGAGGCATCGGGCGCGGCCTGTGATGTGATTGGTCACAATTGGCAAAAGGTGGCTAAGCCAGCGCAACTGTTTCAGGTTGTGAAAGGCGATGTGGTGCAGCAGCTTAAACGCATGACCGCCAATACAAACATGGCCCCATTTGACCTGGTATATTTTGACCCGCCCTATGCGGCTGATTTGTACTCGCCTGTGCTGACACTGATAGCGGACTGCTTAGGGCCTCAAGGAGAAGCTGCGATTGAATATAGTGCAGCGCACTGGCAACCCGGCCACCTGCCGCTCAATTTAGAAATTGTGAAAGAAAAACGCTATGGCAGTACGAGTTTAGTCTTTGTAAGACGAGTGAATCGGTAATGCTAAGGCCAAGTCCCAACCGCTAAACCTGACTAAACCTCGACCTAAGCCTCGACCTAAGCCTCGACAGCAAGATCTCAACAGCCAGCTTTTGAGCTAAGGCGATACCGGAATATGTTTGATAAGTATTTATAACTACATCAATATCGGTTTACTATCGCTGAATCAGGGAAAGTTGCGTCACAATAGAGTTAAGCAACACCTTCGTTGTTAAACTCAAGGTAGAGCAGGTATTATGAGCTTGTGGCCTCAATGTATCGCGCTGAAATAGGAGATTTGTATTATGGTTGCTGCTGTTGAAACTACAAAAGCCGATAAAGCGCCTGAGCAAAAGCGCTTGACGATGCAGGTAGAGGCGATCGCACAAAACACCACAACGCTCAGATCGCAAGACTGGGATCGCGACCGATTCGATATTGAATTCGGCTTGCAAAACGGCACTACCTATAACTCCTTTATTATTCAGGGCGAAAAAACAGCCCTAGTAGACACCTCTCACGCCAAGTTCCGCCAGCTATATATAGACGCACTTAAGGGCGAAATTGACCCAGCCACGATTGACTATATTGTGGTGAGCCATACTGAGCCTGACCACAGCGGCCTCATTAAAGACGTACTGGCGCTAGCGCCCAATGCGGTGGTGGTCGGCGCAAAGGTCGCGATCGCCTTCCTCGAAGATCTCATTCATGCCCCGTTTGAGCGACAGATTGTAAAAAACGGCGACACCTTGGATCTAGGCAACGGCCATGTTTTGGAATTTACCAACGCGCCGAACCTGCACTGGCCCGACACCATTTTTACCTTTGACCATAAAACCGGCATTCTCTATACCTGCGATGCCTTTGGCGCACATTTTTGCAACGACGATACATTTGACAAAAATCTAGAAGCGCTCTTGCCCGACTTTCGCTTTTACTACGAGTGCCTAATGGCCCCTAACGCGCGATCTGTGGTGTCGGCCATGAAGCGCATGGACAAGCTAGACGGCACCATTAACACGATTGCCACTGGCCATGGCCCCCTGCTGCGCCATCACTTAGAGGCGCTCACGGGCCGCTACCGAGAATGGAGTCAAGAAAAGAGCGATGCTGAGACGCTGGTTGCGGTGTTTTACACGTCTGACTATGGATATAGCGATCGCATTTCGCAGGCGATCGCCCGAGGCATTACCAAAACCGGCGTTGGCGTAGAAATGGTTGACCTGCGCTCAGCCGATGCGCAAGACGTCACTGAAATTGTGAGCCGGGCGACGGGCGTCGTCATTGGGATGCCACCCTCTACCGGTAAAGATTCGGAAGAAACCAGGGCCGCGCTGGCCACTATTTTGGCAAGCGTCAACAGCAAAAAAACATTTGGCCTGTTTGAGTCTTACGGGGGTGACGACGAGCCGATTGATACCCTGCAAACCAACCTACAAGACTTAGAACTCAAGGTGTCCTTTGACCCAATTCGCGTTAAAGACACACCAGGCGAAGCGATCTATCAGCTGTGCGAAGAAACCGGTACTGACTTAGGTCAAAATCTGGCTCAAAACAAAAAAATCAAAAAGATCAAGGCCCTAGATGCCGACCTACAAAAGGCATTAGGCCGAATCAGCAGCGGACTGTACATCATCACCGCGACCAAAGGCAACATGCAGTCAGCAATGCTCGCCTCCTGGATTACACAAGCGAGCTTCGAGCCATTGGGCTTTACAGTCGCAGTCGCAAAAGACCGTGCCATTGAATCACTCATGCAGGTGGGCGATACCTTCGTACTCAACATTTTAGAAGAAGGCAATCACCTGCCGTTGATGAAGCACTTCCTCAAGCGCTTTCCACCCGGCGCAGATCGCTTCGCAGGCGTGAGGACTCGCCCGGCCAACAACCAGTCGCCTATCCTGGCCGACGCACTGGCCTATTTGGAATGCGAGGTTTCTAGCCGCATAGAGCTGAGCGACCACTGGCTGGTGTACTGCGTTGTAGAAAATGGCAAGGTCTCCAAAGAAGAGGCGCAAACTGCTGTTCACCACCGCAAGGTTGGTAACTATTACTAAGAAGTTGGACTCAGAAGCTGGAGGCTAAGGCGTTGAACAATACTCGAATCCAACCGCAGTAGATTCAAATAAAATTGAGGGTATTTGCTAACTGCGCATGACGTAGCCAACGCCGCGCACAGTTTGGATAAGGCGACTTTCGCTTTCGGCTTCTAGCTTGAGGCGAAGGTAGCGAATGTACACTTCAATGATGTTAGAGTCGCCCATGAAGTCGTAGCCCCAGACTTCTTCAAGGATGCGATCGCGCGACAAAACCTGTTTAGGATGCGCAATCAGATACTCTAACAAGTCAAACTCTTTGGCCGTTAAGTCAATCAGGCGATCGCCCCTTTTTACTTCTCGGGTCTTACGGCTCAGCGTAAGATCCGCAAACTGCAATATCTCAGAATCTTCAGGCTGATTGCGGCGCAAATGCGCCCGTACGCGCGCCAGCAGCTCTTCAATACTAAAAGGCTTGACCACATAGTCATCTGCACCCGCATCAAGCCCGGCCACGCGATCTTCAATATCGTCTTTAGCCGTGAGCAAAATCACAGGCATCATCGCACCCGTTGCCCGCAGCCGACGGCATACTTCTACCCCCGTCAGCCCCGGCATCATCCAGTCAAGCAGAACCAAATCGGGCTCGCTGTCACGGGCTGCCATCAAACCGCTGAGACCGTCGTTGGCAACGGTAACCTCATAGCCTTCGTACCCTAGCTCTAGCTGCACAAACTTGGCGAGCTTTTCTTCATCTTCTACGACTAAAATACGCGCTGCCTTTTCAGACATCAGATCCAAGCTCCTCTATCAGAACAGGAAAAAAAGAATTTGATATGACTATTTTTGAGACACAATTACTTTCGGAATACGACTATTTTCGGGATACGACTATTTTGGAGATAATTTTGGAGATATTGGTAGGATAACGGTAAATAGGCTGCCTTTCCCCAGCTTAGAGTGAACCTTTAGCGTACCGTTCATCCCTTCCACTAGAGTTTTAACAATTGATAAGCCCAAGCCCGTGCCGCCCGTTGCCCGCGACCGAGCTTCATCGACCCGATAAAAGGGCTCAAAAATTTTATTGAGGTCGGCCAAGGGAATGCCACAACCTTGGTCTTTCACCTCAATATAAGCGCTGTCGCCCAGTTCCCTTAAAGTCACTTGAATCGGTTTGTCGTCTTCAGAGTACTTCAGGGCGTTGTCAATGAGGTTGATGAGCACCTGCTTAAGTCGGTTACGGTCGGCAAGGGCATACACAGGCTGAAGGTCTGCATGAATACGCCGACTCAGCTTCTTCTTGGGGGATTCACTCACATACTGGCTCATTTCAAGCACCTCTGCGAGGATTTTATGCAAGGGTTCGCTCTCTAGCTGAAACCGCAGGTGACCGCCATCGGCCCTGGCCAAATCTAGCAGGTCTTGCAGCAGCCGAATGGTTCTGTCGGCTTCGTCTGCGGCAATTTCTAGGCCCTCTTTTTGAGGTGGGGTCAGATTGTCACTCCGGCGCAGCGTGCTCTGCAAATAGCCATGCACCAGCGTGAGCGGCGTGCGCAGCTCATGAGAAACATCGCTGACAAACTGCCGCTGTTGATCCCAGGCCGCTGATAGCCGCGAGATCATCATGTTACAGGTCTGCGCCAGCTGCTGCACTTCGGTGGGGGCGCGGTCAAACTCTAGTCGGGTATCGGCTAAGTTATAAGCCGAAATATCAGCGGCTAAACGGTTCATTTTACGAATGGGCCGGATCGCTCGGTTCACATAAAGGGCAGTTGCGATCGCCCCTACACCGATCACCAACAAGCTAGAAAGCGCCAGCGTTCGCGTAATCCGAGTCAGACTCTCTCTGTCCTTAGTGACATCATCTACGACATACAACGTCCCAATCACCTGCCCCTGAATACTCAGCGGGCTAGAACAGGTAACCAAATAACGATTTTGAAAATTAATCACATCGAGCCCCTTGTTTTGTTGAGGCACAACCGTCATTAATTTGTCCGCAAAACCGTCAACTTGCCACGACCCCATAGAGAGCGTTCTAGAGGCAGCCACCAACTCGCCGCTATCAGCAATCACCCAAATGGCGACATCTGGCTGTTCGCGGTAATCAATCGCCATGGCGAGCGCTTGAGAAACCACGGTTGTTTTTTCGTATAGGTCTACATCTTCACCCAGGCGAGAGGCGACCATCCGCGCATTTTCCTTATGGTTTTCAACCAGCAGCTGACGCATCCTAAAGTTCACCCAGCCGGTGAGCCCACTAATGCCTAAAGTAGAGGCCAATACCATGCCAACTGTCAGCCTGAATTGAATAGAATGCGGATCGATGACAGACTTCATAAAAAACAGCGAGTTAGCGCCCAACGTAAGATGGTGATGTTCAACTATTCTGTACATTAACCTCTCAGCCTGAGAGAACGCTGATAGATAAATCAGGATTCTCTGAGTGAGGATTCTGAGTGAGGGCAAGCCGACGCCACAAATGTCATACTCACATGCTTTTCTAAGCAAAAACTCATCATGGTCGCTTTTAATGGCACTGTAATGTTTCTGTAATCGTAGTTCTGCAATAGTCAAGCGTTAGCCTGTCAAATCTTATGGTTCAGCCGTCTCCCCGCTTCCCGCTAGAGGTTCAAGACGCAGCGAATGCTCTCAAGACGACTGCTGTGATACCCGCTGTTACACCTTTTGACAAAAGGCTAGGCGGGCCATTAACTAAGCAGTCAATCCGCGTCTTGCAAATTAACTTAGGGCGGCGGTGCAACCTTAGCTGTAGCCATTGCCATGTAGAGGCAGGGCCGTACCGCAGTGAGGAGCTTTCGCCCGAGGTATGCGAGCAGCTCATCGCTTTGATTAATCGCTTTGATCAGCTGGAATCGATAGATTTAACCGGCGGTGCGCCTGAGCTGAACTATGGGTTTCGGCCACTGGTAGAAGCCGCTCGGGCCAGGGATAAAGAGGTAATTGTGCGCTCTAATCTGACTATTTTGTTTGAGCCCGGTTACGAAGATTTGCCTGAATACTTTGCCCAGCATCAGCTGCGGGTGGTCGCATCACTGCCCTGCTATTTAGAGCGCAACGTCGATGCGATGCGCGGCAAGGGCGTCTACAACGACTCGATTCAGGCCATTCAAGTCCTAAACGCCTTTGGCTATGGCCGTGATCCCAACCTCCAGTTGGATCTGGTTTATAATCCGCCGGTTCCAAACGATGCTAACTTTTCCCTAACGCCTGAGCAAGCGACCTTGCAACAGGACTATGCGGCCTATTTAAACGAACACTTTGGCATTGTATTTAATAACCTGTTTACGATTACGAATCTGCCGATTGGACGCACTAAGTTTCACTTGCAGCATCGGGGGCTGCATCAGCCTTATCTGCAATTTTTAGCGGCGCATCATAACGCCAGTACGGTAGAGCATTTAATGTGCCGTAATGAACTGTCGGTAGATTATCGCGGCAATGTGTACGACTGTGACTTTAACCAAATGGAAGGGTTGCTGGCGCGATCGCCTAACGGTGAGGCGCTTACGGTTGCGCAGCTTTTAGCGGCCGATTCGCTAGATGTCATTGACCAGATTGCGACTCGCGCTTATTGCTACGGCTGTACTGCTGGCAGTGGCTCTAGCTGCACAGGGGCTTTGTTGTAGTTCGCTATTTTGTTTTCTTGTTATTTTCTCATCCAATATTCCTATGGAGTCTCCAAAATGCTGTTTCCCTATCTCTCTTTTTCTCGTATCGCTCGCATAAAGCCTTCTAAATTCCTTCGGCAAATCATTCAGCTTATGTTGTTTTCTCTATTAGGTATGACGCTTATCGCTGCGGGGCCGGCTTTAGCGCAAGAGGCCGCTGGTGAACCCTCTGGCCCCTTGGCAGTTTTCTCACAGCTCCAAACTCAGCTGGTTAATTTAGTGGAGTGGATTAACGGGCTTGGCGCGATCGCACCCCTTGTTTTCATCCTGGCTTATATCGTCATTACCGTCGCCTTTCTCCCGGCCTCGGTGGTCACCCTCGGTGCGGGTTTTGTCTTTGGCGTGGTCAAAGGATCTATTTTGGTGTTCATCGGCGCGATGCTGGGGGCAACGGCAGCTTTCCTGGTCGGAAGATTTTTCGCGCGTGACTGGATTGCCAAAAAAATTGCCGGCAATCGCTTCTTTAATTCGCTAGACAATGCGATCGCCGAAGAAGGCCTCAAGCTCATTTTCTTGATTCGACTCTCACCCGCCTTTCCTTTCAACCTGCTCAACTATGCGTTGGGGCTCACTAAGGTGTCCCTGCCCGACTATGTACTCGGCACCACGGGCATTATTCCTGGCACCATTATGTATGTGTACTTAGGCTCACTAATTGGTGACTTGGCGATGCTCGGATCAGGTGAAGCCCCCTCTAACCCAGTGATTAGCTGGATTATTAGAATTTTGATTTTTGTGACCGTGGTGGCTATTACACTCTACATTTCCAAAATTGCTCGTAAGGCACTTAAAGACTCTGTGCCTGTGAGCGAAGAACCGGCTGCTACGGATATGGCCTAAATATGTTGTTCAACCGAAAATTTTGGGGCTTAGCCACAGCCACAGCTATCACAGCAGTTGTGATTAGTCTGGTCGGTACAATTTTCGGCTGGCGATCGCTCGTGCTTTTATTTGATCGCCACACACTGATTGATTTTTTTGCTCCTGAAAATAATCTTGAGAATAGCGCTAGCGGGGCAGTGCTCAGTACCAGTTTGTTTATGGCAGCGCATGTGGTTGCCAACGCAATTGGGATACCTGGCACCCTGCTGGTGGTTGTAGGCGGTGCGGTATATGGACTGTGGTGGGGCACGTTGCTATCGGTCATGGGGGCAACATTGGGGGCCACGGTTGCCTTTTGGCTGGCCCGCTACTTATTGCACAGCTGGTTTCAAAAGCGATTTTCGCATCGGCCCATTCTTAAGCGGCTCAACCAAACCCTATGCAAGCAGGGACTCAGCTGCGTACTGCTCATTCGGTTTTCGCCAGTCTCGCCATTTAATGTGGTCAATTTTGCCCTGGGCTTAACCCCAGTCAGCGCTAGATCCTACGCATTGGGGACGCTAATTGGCATCATTCCCGGTACGATGGCCTATACCTGGCTAGGCGTGACTGGCACGGAAGCGCTGCATGGCGGGAGTTGGTGGCCCTTAATGTGCTGTTTAATGGTGCTCATGTTACTGGCTGGACTGCCAATTTGGATTCAGCGTCGTTCACCCCGGCACTAATCGCGATACTGGTCATAGTCGCTTTGTAAGTAACCGCGTGAACAACAGCCCCCTCAAACCCATTAAACCAACCGGTCCAACCGATCAGCCTGTTGGCAAACACCGCCAGCGGTACTCTCGCCGGATTGCTCGGCTCGTTCTGGGCGCTATGCTGAGCTTTACGGTGGTGGTGGCGCTGCTGGTAGTAGCCCCTCAAATCCTGTTTCCGGCTGCGATGAACGTCAGCGCAGAGGCTGCGCCTGTGGTAGTCGATGGACGATCTGTTTTTAGAGTGATGAATACGACCGTGACCGCTAGTGCAGCAGCGCGGGCAAAAATTATTAGCGATCGCCTACAAGACTACGTGCAGCAAGGCATTATCCCTAATATTGAAGTTGAAGCGACCGACTCTGATGGCCTCGCCACGGTATGGCTAAGGGTTCCAGGCGATGAAGACGGGCGTGAAAATTTTAATTTTACGGTGACCGCTGACGATACTAGCAGTGCGCTGACGCCCCAAGAACAGGCTGAAGATTGGAAAGTGGCGCTAGAGAGCACCTTTAGGCTGGCAAAAGCACAGCGGCAGCCGGGCTATATTCGCCAAAATTTGTGGCAAATTCCGGCGATGGCCTTGTTTGCCGCGCTGGCTCATTGGCTAGCGGGCATTTTATGGCGAGATTACCTGGCTCAGTTTTTGCGGTCGGCAACGATGGACTCAGCGGATATTAGCCAGGGGAAACGCGATCGCGAAAAATTCACCACCGTCAATCTCTTTCTCAACAGTACGTTACTGCTCCTGCGCTTGGGCATTTGGATCGGTGCGCTGCTCTATGCAACAAGCCTATTTCCTAACACTCGCCAAATCAGCTATCGCATTCTCTCTCAGTTAGCCAACACATTTACTCAAGATACTATCCCGCTAGGGAGTACCCCGATATCGATTTTAGATATTTTTCGGGTGCTCGTTTTAGTGCTACTAGTCACCATTGCCGCCCGAATTGCCGCTAACTTAGTCAAGCAAAAAGTACTGCAAGAAACCGGTATTAATCGAGGTGTGCAGGAGGCAATTTCAATTTTGCTGCGCTACACCCTGATTTTGATTGGCTGCATTGTCGTGCTGCAAGCCTCAGGCATTAATCTCAGCTCACTGACACTGCTAGCGAGTGCTTTGGGCGTAGGCGCAGGTCTAGGACTTCAAAACATTGTGAAAGATATCGGCAGCGGCCTCGTGTTGGTCTTTGAAAGACCCATTCAGGTGGGTGAATTTGTGCAAGTTGGCGAGCAAATCGGCACGGTGGAACGGATTGGGGCGCGATCTGCTGAAATTCGCACACTCGATCAGGTCTCTATTATTGTGCCGAACTCTCAGTTTTTAGAAGGCCATGTCATTAACTGGAGCCATCGCAATCCCATTTCGCGCATTTGTATACCGGTTGGTGTTGCCTACAATTCTGACCCTGAGCAAGTTAGGGCGCTGCTGTTGCGTGTTGGCACAGAGCATCCAGACGTGCTCTCTACGCCGCCAGCGCTGGTGCTATTCAAAAGCTTTGGCGATAGCGCCTTACATTTTGACCTACTCGTATGGATTGCCCAGCCCAACCGTCAGTTCATTATCAAAAGCGATCTGCTGTTCATGCTCAGCAAAGCATTACGAAAGGAAGGCATCAGCATTCCATACCCACAGCGCGATATTCACCTCTCGTTAGAGGGTATGCCCGATCGCCTGCTGTCCTCCCTACACCCTAATCAGACGCCTCAATCAAACGAGCGATCAGACGAGCGATCAGGCGAGCCGCAAAAAAGTAAGCCGTAGAAAAGTAAGCCGTTAAGTCTTCGGCTAAATCTCAGCTAGATTTCGACTAGATCTTGGCTAAATCTCGGCTGACAGAATCCTACTGAATAGCCGCTTTCAGCTGAGTACAAAATTCACCGATTGCAGCCAACCCTTCTGCGGGGGTGCCGCTGGCCAAACGCTTGACGATGGCACTGCCTACAATTACCCCATCTGCGCCCCAGTCTTTGAGCTGTTTGGCCTGGGCCGGTTCAGAAACACCAAAGCCTACGCCAATGGGTTTATCGGTCACTTTATGCAATTCAGCGAGCAGTCCTTCTACTCGGTTAGCAATCTCCTGCCTAACACCGGTGACGCCAGTGACGCTCACCAAGTACACAAAGCCTTGCGATCGCGCCACAATTTTCTGCATCCGTTCCTCTGGCGAAGTGGGGGCGACTAGCAAAATCACTGCAATCCCAATCTGCTCAGCGGCTATGAGCAAACTGTCCATTTCCTCTAAGGGCAAATCGGGTATCACAAGCCCTCTGGCACCTGCCGCGTAGATATCTTTGAGAAAGGTCTCGACGCCGCGATTGAGTACCGGGTTGTAGTAGGTAAACAAAATAATGGGGGCTGAGATTTTGGGGCTGACTGTTTTTACAAGGTCTAAAACAGCCTCTAGGGTCGTTCCTTTTTGGAGCGATCGCGTCGCCGCCGCCTGAATCGTTGGCCCATCAGCCAGCGGATCGGCATAGGGCACCCCTAGCTCTATCAAATCAGCGCCACTGCTATCTAGCACCTGCAAAGCTTGCGCCGTCGTAGCCAAATCCGGATCGCCCGCCGTAATAAACGGAATTAGCGCGCATTCGCCCGCCTCACGCAATCGATCAAACTGTTCTTTTACAGACACCATAAAAAATCACCGATATTTTTACTACCGGCCCCCTCAACACAACACCATTTGATTAGACATTTTACGAAACAGCTTCTCGGTCAGCTTGTGCCTGCCGCGCCTGTTCTACTTCAGCCTGAATTTGCGCCAGTTCCTCTGGGCTCATCTCTTCCAAACGCTTTTGCAGCACGGCCTCTTCGTAGTCTTCTAGCTGCTGGTTATAGGTCATTTTTTTGCCTAGCGCTCTAGCCACATAGGTTCCTGTCCAGCCCAACAGCCCAGCGACAAATACCACCTGGCTCCAAATGCCCGCCGATATCCCATCTAGTCCCGCCCAGGCAAACGCTAAATACAGCAACCCACCCGCAGCAAAGACGCCAATACCAATGCCAATTACGTCAATCCGTCGCATTGCAGAAGTGCCTCATTGTTATTCAAACTTCGCGGCGCTTAGGACGAAAGTTTAAAAATGGGCTCAGCAGCAGCATACCTGGGAAAAAAACCAATATGAGACCATAGAGGCCCAAGCGCTCAATAGAGCTGGCTTCATAAAATCGCGCTTTGGTGTAAAACATCAGCGCAAGAGGAATAACCACCAGGTATAGTCCGCCCAGCACAGCATACGCCGCTAAAGTAACGAGGGTTGAAGATTCTATGACAGGAAAGTTCATCGGCAGATATCAAAGACGTTTGATCGCAATGTTTGATCTTATATATAGTAGACCGCAAGCTGCGATTGCAGTTCATCTTTCTGCGTAATCTTTTCTGCGTAATCTTTTGTGGCGATCTCGTGGCGATCTGTAGGGTTATTTTTAAGAGCCTAGTTGCATACATGCCCGCTTGGTGGTGAAATGTATGTCTGTGAGTTCGATACTTTTACTCGAAACTGCTCACGGGGGCGTGGCGGAATGGTAGACGCTGCGGATTTAAAATCCGTTGACTGTAAAAGTCGTGGGGGTTCAAGTCCCCCCGCCCCCATTGGTTTTGTATCTATCAAACCTATTCATCAATAGACTGATCCCACGCTTGAAATCGTCTGACCTTGCTGCTAAAGCCAGAGGCCTTGAACTTTTCTAGCCTCAAAGGCGCATGTTGCACCGAGGGCACTGAGATTCTAAAAGAAAATTTGCTCTCACCCACCGGCACATATTCAATCCCGCCTAAACGATAGCGATTTTTCATCACGGGGTTGTCTTCGGCGTCAAAGATGCGACCAAAAATATCTGCATCCACGATGTCTTTCGCCGAGCTGTTGAGCGCAATGCCTTTGACCAAATAGCAGGTTGCCTGCTGCGACGATCCGCTGGTGGTCAGGTTTTCGGCATAGGCCGCGTCGGCAGGGCATTCTTCGGCGACCAAATCTTTGAGCGTGATTTGGGTCAGGGCCTGCGCTGAGGGCACCCAGCTAAAAAAGCAAAAGCAGGCAGCGATCAAAATGGTCAGGATTTTAGATCGGGATGGGAAAGCCATATCAGCAAGGTCTGTAGAATCAGCTCAGGGAAGGTCTGTATGATTTCAGCTTAACGCGATTCTTAGCAGGGTTATTAAATGCCGAGATAGTCTCTGAGGGTCTGACGCATCACCGCCACGGGCGCGGGCTGGTTGAGCCATATTTCTAACGCCGCTGCGCCTTGCTGTACAAGCATTTCTAAGCCGTCTATCGCGGGAAGACCAGCCGCGATCGCCTGCTGTAAAAACCGCGTTGGGCTCGGTGTATAAATCAGGTCATAGGCGATCGCACCACTGCTAATCTGATACATTTCAGCCTCACTGAGCGGTGAAGCGTCGATATGTGGATGCATGCCCAAAGGTGTCGCATTCACCACCAAGCCCGCTCGGGGAAGGTAGTCAGCGCGCTGTGCCCAGGAAATCACTGACAGCTTGGACGAGATCTCCGGCGTAGCACGCCAGCTATCAGCAAACTGGGCAAGTTTGTCGGGCGATCGCCCAACTACCCAAATCTCTGGACAGCCGAGCTGCTCGCAGGCAGCGACCACCGCCCTAGCGGCACCACCACTGCCTAAAATCATCGCCGGAGACTGCGTCCAATCCTTTTCTATCGCCTTCAGCGGCGCTAAAAAGCCAATCGCGTCGGTGTTGGTGCCATGCCACTGCGAGCCACTGCACCATACGGTATTCACCGCGCCGATAGCACGAGCGACTTCACTCACGTCATCCAGCAAAGGGATAATCGTTTGCTTATGCGGAATAGTGACGTTAAAGCCGCGCAGTCCAATCGCGGCAAATCCTGCGATCCCAATTTCTAACGATTCAGGTGGAATGGGGAAAGGCAAATACACATAGTCTAAACTGAGCCTCGGCGGTGACTCGGCAGGGCCGTTTTGATTGAGATAGGCGATCGCCGCATTGTGCATTAGCGGCGAAAAAGAATGCTCCACCGGATAGCCAATCACGCCCAGCAGCTGAGTGGTTCCTTTAATTAGCATGGCTCTCCCGCGTTTGTACCGTCAGCACCTGCGGCGGCGTAGAATCTGCGGGGTAAAACAAATCTACACTCACCAGGCGCTCTTCTTGAGGCGCTAAAGTGACGGTGGCAAGCGGTTCACTCTGCTGCCCACGCCGCTGCACCAAGTGAATATTGCGAATAGTAGGGAACCCAGCATCATTGCGATAGCGAACCTGCACCGGCCCTCTAAAAAACGTTTGAGGCGCGGGCGGATCTAAGAAAACGAGACCATCGGCTTTGAGCGTGTCTTCTTTGAGTGCCGTCTGCAAAATCACATCAACCGTCTGCGGTGCATCTGTTGGATTGTACAGCGGCAAGGCTAGGCTGTAGTGGACACCATAGTTGCCATGCGCCTCATAAGCCGTATCAGGATAGCGGACAATCATGGGCGCGCTCTGATTTTGCCCGGTGCCCATCATGCCGCCAACCAACAAGCTAATACCATAGGCAAAGGCCTCACCCGCCGCTGGAATTGTCAGTACAGCCGATGAATCTGCCGCAGCAGTCACCGGGGCATCAGGCCGATCATCCGGCAGCGGATCTGTCAGCGTCGCCTCCCATTGCGAGCCCTGCGAAACACCCGCGACTCGACCGTAAATTAGCTGCCCATTGGGGGCCACAGGGAGCGGGGTAGGAATGCGATCGCGCGGCCCCGCTAAACGGCCATTTTGCAAAATGTCCTCCCAGGAAGCAGTGCTCGGCGGCGTCTCGTTACCCGCTTCATCGAGCCCCACAATTTGAGCCAAACTCGCTACATACACCGGCCCGCTGCTCTCTAATTGCGCCAGGGTAGATCGCCCATTAATCGGTAAATCTAGGGGACGAATGGGGATAGGCGCATTGAGCAGCATTTCACTTTCGCCCGGCGCAATTGTCATCATCGCCGGGAAAATATCCTGGCGACGCCCTTGCAACATGTCGCCCATCGCCCGACTCCCTGGCCCTGCAAAAACGGGCAGGCGCGGGTTAAAAGGAATAAATGATGCCAGCGGAATAAAGGGCGCATCTGGCTGGCTCAAGTAGCTCGCGCCTGAGAGCACTCTCACAGTGACCGGCTCGCTACTGGGATTGTGAATCAACACGCCCACATACAAGCTATCTAGCAGTTCGGGCGTTTCGGCGTCGTAGTCTAACGCCTTATAAACATGATGGGCAAAGACATCAAAGCGGCCCTCAAAAGGCACGTTAAGATGGGCGCTAGGCGTTGCCTTGCCCTCGGGCGGAAAGGTAGAGAGCAAAATGCCCGGCTCGCCGACTAGCTCAGGACTATTGCTGTTAAACACAGGCACATCATTGAGCCCGCCCGGCAGCGGCCTGACGATTTGCTCGGTTATGATCTCGACCGGCTGTGGCGGTTCTTCATTTGCCTGAGCTAGCCTGGGCTCAACCGAGAGCACTTGGCTAATGACCGGCTGATCGACAGTAGGATCGATCACGGGTTGATAAATGGCAAACGGCAGGCCAGTGAACCAGAGGAGCATAGATTCAGATCCAAAAATATGAGGACAAAAAAAATGAGAGAACAAAAGTGCAAAGGCAAACAATGCAAAGAATTTTGTACTCTCTATTTTTACTGAATACGGCCTCTACTATTCATTTTTGCAACACCACTTTGCATCGAGCTTGCGTTGCCTCGAATGCGTCGAATCGCTTTAGATCACTGTCAATCGCTGTCAATCGCCCCAAATTAAGCCTGACCCAGATTCAGCCTGACCCAGATTAAACCAGCGACTCAAATGAGCCGACAGCTACAGTCGGGCGAGTTATCTTGATAGGGCTTACGCCAGTCTGCCGGTAGCGCAATCAGATGCAAATTAGCATAGGCACGAAACATATTGAGGTCTTGAGCGATCGCATCTAGCATTTGAGAAAGCTCATCAGCACTTGCCTGTGCAGGCAAACGGGTTTGAAAAGACAAAACGCAATTAGGCGATGTATTGACTTCAGCGGTTAAGCTCAAGCAATTCAGCCTGATATTGAGTTCTTTAGTATGATGCTGCATTACCTCAGTCGAATGGTTTGGAGTGAGTTGACAGCAAATATCGATACTGAACAACACCTCAGACGGAAGCGAGGTCGAAAGCGAGGTCGAAAGCGAGGTATCGGCATGAGCAATGATTTTAGAAAATTTACCCTGGAGCGATCGCATTTCTCCCATTTGTGCGATCGCCAAAGGCACTGGTGACTCTAAATACAGCGGCTTGTTCATCATTAGTTTCTATAAGTTCCAATAGAGTTTTACGATTAACGGCTAGCTAATAGACGGTTATTTAGATGATTATTTAGATGATTATTTATATCTTTAGACAGCCATTAAGCCGCAGTAAGACGTGGTTTCACCAGTGCTTTGGCTGAAAATTTTGATGGCTCATCAGGTGCTAGGGGATGACCCTGAAAAAAGTGTAAAAGCACCTCCACATCTACGGTGATGTCGTCTAAAAAACGAGCAATATTCTCTCTGTCGCAAGAGCCTTGAAGCAACGTATCCATCCTGAAAGAATATCGTTGGTCGCCATCAATATCTTGAACAACAAATACTTTTGAATGAACCAATAAATGATTGAGTAACTCTGCACAATGTAGAGCCTCTTTAGCTGTGAGCCTTGTGTCTTTTGGAAAGCAGCAGTTAATTCGAGAGATAAGTCCGACTCTATTATTTAATCGAACCTCTCGCAGCAAGCCTTTCAACGACAGCTCAGTCTGTTTGTGATGAGTCAAAAAATCAGCGGCCAAATCTATTGAATCAATAGATTGAGCGTTAAACGCAGAGAGAAAACAGCTGGCCAAGAGTTTTTCTTGAATCAGGGCAAGTGTATGTGGCATCAGACTTTCATGGAACTGTGCTCAGATAATGCCCTACCGTATCAAGAAAAATACATCTAATTAGGAAGCGTTTTAAAAGTCTTTGAAGATGTGGCTAAAGCTGTGGTGAAAACCCCTTTATCGCTTCTTTGAAAAAACTTAACAAATCAGCAATATCAACACAATATCAACATTTAAGCCTTAGAGAAAAATACGGAAACCATATGGTTTGCAGCTAGTTAAGCTCGGTGTTTCCAACTAAATTCACAGAAATAACAACAATTACTGTCAAATATTTTCATCCTTCATACAAACAACATATTGATTGTACAAAGCTACTACAGCCCTAATCAAGCTGCGCTATCGGGGCTGCAATAGCTTTGAGCCGCTAACTTAGCAACAATACTGACAAAATCATCTTGAATTAGCTTTTTATTCTCATGGCTTAATATTGGAATATGTATAAATACCCCCATTGTTTCCCATTTTGATTTATTAAGAAAGCTTAAGACGCGGTAGTACAGATGGTTGCAAACATACTGGCCTGCATCATCACTGATTTCGCTCAGTCGAGTGCCTTCTAATAGATTGGACAAATCAGCTGAGGTGTGAATTTGGTTAGGCACTTTATTGGCCGCTTTGGTTTCGGCTGGGCTCGTAGTAACTCGCCTTTCTACGGCCTGTCTTTCTATGGATAAAAGACGGCGGTTTTCGGCCATGCCACAGCAGACGACCAGCCGAGGACGATGCTGCGCAATCTGGCTAATCACATACATCGGTGCGACATCAAAGCTGACGGGCACCTCGGATAGCCAAACCGTGTCTGCGGGCAGTCGGCGGCGGCTGTTGAGTTCGGCCACCAAGTCATTGGCAGCGTTAGAGCGCTGCTGAACTCGCCAAGGCCGAAAAGAGGTAATCAGAACTGGGCCATTTTTCATCGCGGTAATCACAATGACCGAAACAAGGTACTGAAATCAAGGTACTGAAATAAAGTACTGAAACAATATATAGATATAATCAATCCATCGTTTCATCGCGAGTACACTTCATTTTGACTACTATTGCCGTCATTGACTACGACATGGGCAACTTACATTCTGCCTGTAAGGGTCTGCAATTTGCCGGAGCGACGACGCTAGTAACCGACTCTGTGCAGCAATTAGAACATGCAGATGGGGTTGTGTTGCCCGGAGTAGGCGCATTTGACCCAGCAATGCAGCATTTGCGATCGCGCAATCTAATCGAGCCCATTCGCCGCATTGCCCGCAGTGGCAAGCCTTTTTTAGGCATTTGCTTAGGTCTGCAAGTTTTATTTGAAGGCAGCGACGAAGGAACCGAAGAGGGACTCGGCATTTTTTCGGGCACCATTCGGCGGTTTAGCCCCGAACCCGGCTTGACCATTCCGCATATGGGCTGGAACCAGCTCACGCTCACTCAACCCGACTGCCCTATTTTTAAAGGTATCTCGCCCGCCGCTTGGGTGTACTTTGTTCATTCTTTTTACGCTGCACCCACCGACGCGAGCATCAATGCCGCAACGGTTACCCATGGTAGTCAAACGGTGACTGCTGCCGTCGCCCAAGACAACCTCATGGCGATGCAGTTTCACCCCGAAAAGTCTTCTAGCGCTGGCTTGCAGATCCTCAGCAACTTTGTGAGTACTGTCCGCCAAGGACAGCCAGTTGCCGCCTAGTACAGAGTGGCGGCTAGTTACAGAGTGGCGGCTAGTACAGAGTGGCGGCTAGTGTGGCTGCTCGCTCATAACAAATCAATTGATGATCGTAAAACCCTACCAGCAAGTTCCCATTCAAGACTGCGGCGAAGCGGTTGTGCCAATCCCGCTAGAACAGTTTGCGGTCGTAACGCCGCACCCGTATGTGGCGCTAGGAGCCCCCTACGGCAAGCTTTCGCCCTACTTTTTACGGCAGAGCGTCGTGGCAAAATTGATTCAGGCTCAGGCCTCTCTGCAAACCGATCGCCCTGGCTGGCGGCTGAAAATTTTTGACGCTTACCGACCCATTGCTGTGCAGCAGTTTATGGTGGATTATACGTTTGAGTCGCTGGTACGGGAACAAGGGCTAGATATTGCAAGCTTAAGCGATCAGGCGCGATCGCACTTTCAAGCCAAAGTCACCGAATTTTGGGCGGTTCCTAGCCCTAATCCAGCGACGCCGCCCCCTCATAGCACCGGAGCAGCGGTGGATCTGACCCTGGTTAACGCCGCCGGTCAAACAGTGGATATGGGATCGGCCATTGATGAAATCTCGCCCCGTTCTTATCCTAATCACTTTGCCAGCAGTGATCATCCCCAAGCGGCGAAATTCCAGGCTCACCGCCGCTTACTCGCTAATGCCATGAGCGCCGCTGGCTTTCGCCAGCACCCCAATGAATGGTGGCATTTTTCGGCGGGCGACCAGCTATGGGCATGGCAGGTAGGAAACGGCGCGATCGCCCAATATGGCAACGCCCAAATGATGGCAACGCCCAAATGATCTAAACCATCTGGGCGTTGCCGTGTTTATTCGCTGGTTAGCACTCACCGGTATTCAGCCAGTGGGCCAGCTGATTGGACTAGAGCTGATTGGACTAGAGCTGATTGGACTAGCCGATTGGACTAGCCGATTGGACTAGCCAGTTGGGCCAGCTGCGGTCGCGGCCAAGTCTTTCTCTAGCTTCAGACAGTTGCGATCGCCTCCCACCCTCAGCTGATACTCTACCCGATCCATAATTCGATGCAAAATCAGCCAGCCATAGCCCCCTTCTTGAAAATCACCGGGCATGGGCGCAGCATAGTCATCTAGCTTAAAGCCCTTACCCTGATCCCACACCTCCAAGGAAAGATTGTTATCTTCTAGCTCAATCCGAATGAGCACAGGAAGGTCAGGCTGTTCATTATGAGCATGCCGCACAATGTTGGAGTACACTTCCACCACCACTAGGCGCAGCCGTCCTTTAACGCCGGTCCAGTCTAGCTCTTGGCCAATTTCTAGCTGCAAAGACTCTAGCAGCCAATGCTCCACCACCTCTAAAAACCTTAAGTCGCTAGGGACAATTAACTCGGTTTTTAGCATGACATCACCTCCAGTGACAAAATAGTTTGATCATCTGCCTGCTCGCCTTCAGGTAAATGAATATAAGCAAGTAAATGGTCTAAATCCAAATCGGCAGGCTGCTGTTGCAAATAGTCCCAAAGCCCCTCTTGATTGAGCATAGAGCAGCTGCCGTTGCCACCTCGATGCGTCGGCACCGTGGCTTCTGTAATGCCATCGCTAGTGAGCAGCATCACATCTCCCGGCGATAGCTGAAGTTTGCCTGACTTGGCGTGCCAACTCGGCAATATGCCAACCGGCACACCTCTCACATCTAAATAGGTCGGTGTAATGGGTTCGGCCTCTGTATTTTGCTGTTGACGGCGGGCTACGACCGCCTGATGCGGCCATACGATCGGATACACATGACCAGCGTTGGCATATACCAGCTCGCGAGTATGAGAACGATATCGAATAATCGCCATGGTAATAAAGCAGTTGTTGCTCATTAAGTCATTGGACAGACTGTGATTGAGATTGCGCATAACCTGTTCGGGCTCTGGCGATGTTTCTTGAGCCAGCTCACGCCGCAAAACCGAAATGGCGCTGGCCATAAAAAGAGCCGCAGGCACGCCTTTGCCTGAAACATCGCCCACAACCAACCAGACATCGCCTTGAGGATGCATAAACACCTCAAAAAAGTCGCCGCCCACCTCACGAGCAGGCTCACACCTGGCCTGAATTCTAATCCCAGGGACATCGGGCCAGCTCTGATGGAGCAAGTTGCTCTGAATTTTTCTGGCTACATCAAGTTCTGTTCGCATCTGCACCGACTGGCGATGCAGACATTGGTACAGCTTAGAATGAGACATCGCCAGGGCAATTTGTTCAGACACATTTTTAAGCAGCTCTACCGCATTGTTAGCCCACTTTTTATCCTGGGTTTGTTTATACAGGCAAATGGTGGCTATCAGCTTGCCCTGCTCCAAAAAAGGAACAACAATTCTGGTCGCCTGAATAGACCCAATATTCACCGGCTCCGAGAAAATCTCTAAGCTTTGGTGTAGCGGCGGTAGCTCTTCCAAATCAAGACTAAGCAACCCGTTAATATCAGTAGCCGTTTCAATATCCTGAGGTGGACAAGCAGGCCGATAGATTAATGGTTCCCAAGGGTTCTGATCATCTGCTGATACACCTACTGGGTAAAGAATCGCCAAATCGGTTTCAAATGCTTGTCCCAGCGCTTGTACAACGGTTTGCAGAGTGCTGCTGTAGTCGAGAGATCCGCGCACCGCCGTCATAATGGCGTTGGTTAAAGACTCCTGCGCGAGCGATCGCCCCAAGGCGCGGGTACGTTGCTTAATCACACGGTAGGTTTCAGCAGCCTGAGAAATCACCTCTCTTAGCTTGGTTGGGTTCCAGGGCTTGGTGATGTATTTAAAAACCTTTCCCGAATTAATTGCAGAGACTAAGTCTTCAACATCGGTATACCCTGTGAGCACCATCCGAATGGTGTCGGGAAAGCGTTCAACGGTATAGCTTAAAAACTCTGTGCCATTCATTTTGGGCATCCGCTGATCGGAGATAATAATGGCCATCTCTCCTTGAGCATCTAAAAGATCTAGCGCCTCGGCGCCACTTTTTGCTTTGAATACTTGAAAGTCTCTTCTAAAAGTTCGATACAGCAGATCTAAATTGTCGGGCTCGTCGTCAACGACAAGCAGCTTTAATGTTTCTTCCATTCTGGGTTTATCTGCGATTGTTCGCGCAAGAGTGACCGGGGCATACTGAAACCGTTATTTAAAGGGGATTGTACGGAGAGGGCAAACATAATGTGCCCGTCTTATATCGTCAGCTAGCGCCGAGGTTAGGCCGAATCAATCAAACTTGGATACATGTTCTTTATCCCATATCTCAATCAACAACATTTAAAGGAGAACCATGAGCGGATCTAAACCCCAGCAGCAACGGACTTGGCGACGTCAGGCAAGCGCTTGGCTGCTGGCCGGATTGGGCCTCGCTTCCAGCGTACTTACCACCAGCACAGCGCCCGCCCAAGCACAAAACCCAGCTTTAAAAACAGCGCCTAGAACAGCTCAAAGCATCACTTTGTTTAATCTTGACAAGGCGATTTGTGCCAATAATTGGGATGGTGCGATCGCACTTGTCGGCGCGCTGGTCGCACAGGATGAAACCACTACCGCACAACGCGACCATATGCTGGAGCTGCGTCGTCAGCTAGAGCGCTATCGGACTGAAAATGCGATTGTTATTGATTCACTAGCCTGCGATCGCACCGACCCCTACATTTTAGAATCTGCAATCTCTACTGACTCAATCTTTACTGGTTCAGTATCTACCGACTCCGAGAGAGTACGGCCCTTAGGCTGGGAAGCAGCTGTTGCTGAGGCGACAAACAATCAATATTCTACTGAGCTAATTACTGAGTCTGTTGATTTCAGCCTACCAGTCAGTATCGATGCCATACCAGGACTCACCCCTGCTGCGCCAATTGACTTAAACAATGGGCTCAATGTGGTGTCAGGGCATGTTGGCTCTGGACATGAGGTGTATGGCTTTGTCGCACGACTAGGCGATCGCATTGATATCAACTTAGATGTCACCCAAGTGATGACGGGCAGTTTGTACACCAGCGATGACTCGCAGCTATTTGTGTTTGACCGCCAAGGCAATTTAATTGCCTCCGCAGATGATCGCAGTGACAGCACGCAGTCTACCATCAACGCCATGGTGGCTCCTCGCACCGATCTGTACTTTGCAGTGGTGACTAGCTACAACAACGACCCCATTTTAAACAGAACAGGTCAGCTAACGGGCTGGCAAAACAATGGCGGTGGCCGATTTGACTACACCTTGACGATCTCGGGAGTTACGCCAACAAGGGCGATGATTAGATAGGATTTTCTCAATAAAATCTATCCTAACAAGAAAGAAATCTCCGGCTTTACAGCCGGAGATTTTTTTTTTGCTGTTTATTGAAGCTTTTCGTTGGATTTCAAATTTTATGATTACTTAAATGATGCCTTAGCAACTATTACTTAAGTCATTTATACACACATAAGATAACTCTTAAATAATTGTTTATGGGATCTCAGTGAAAGTACGGAACGCTTGCCAATAAACCCATTCAGCACTTATCAGCACTTAATATAAGTTGCCTTATTATGCCATCTTCTGTAAGATTTACTACTTAGAACTTTATGAAAACTATAACTACGAAATGTTGAATCAAGACCTAGATTACTTTTGTTTATTTTTTGCTATCTAATGTGATCGTTGTTACTGGAAAGAGGGCAGTTCTGTGGACAAGCTAAAGATGATTGTGGTTGACCCTTCAAAGAACATGGAATTAGGGAATCGCCAAACATGAAAATCTATCCAGTATCTATTTTTGAAAATAAGATAAAAAAATCAGTGTGTCAGCCACCTCATGAAAATATTTCACTGCTCAAGGCCTTGATTTCGGGTGTTGCTCAGGCTCAAACTATAGAGGAGGCTTTCACAGCTGTGCTCAGAACAGTTTGCCAGCGTCCAGATCTGAGCCCAGAGAAAGACACAAATCATTGCCCAGAGAAAGATTTAGGGCAAGGTCTAGGGCAATGTCTAGATCAAGGGCCAAGCTGGCAGTATGCAGAGGTCTGGTGCGCAGATCCGAAGACCAATCAGCTGCATAAGCGCCAAACTTGGAGCACTATGCACCCTGCCCATGAATGCAGTGTGGGTGCAAGCGATGAGATCGACTGTTTTACCCAGCCAGGCAATTTTTCTTTATTAGCCACTTCTGAGGCAACTTTTCCGATTATAGAGACTAGCCTGCTGCGGCGGATTTGGAGATGTCAGCAGGCTGAATGGTATGCCGATATCAACCGGGCGGCTGAAGCCGTTGTTCAGCAGTCACCTTCTAGTATCGCCTGTGAAACTAAAGCGTTACTAGGCGTCCCTTTGGTGGTAGAAGGGGCAACGCTGGCCATACTGGTGTTTTTTAGCCGTGAGATGATTGCGGCAGACCCTTCGGTGATAGACAGTATTGATGCGATCGCCGGTTTGATCGCACAATTGGCCGAGCAGCAGCGATCGCAAGCCGAGCTTAAAAATAGCGAAGCACGGTTTCAAGCCTTTATGGCTAACAGCCCGGCGATGGTTTTCATGAAAGATGAAGCCGGTCAGTATGTATATTCCAACCGTCCGTTAGAACGCACGTTTGATTTGGCTGCCGGGACGCTTTTAGGCAAAACGGACGCTGACTATTTGCACCGTCAGGCCGCGCAAAAAGTACAAGAAAGCGATCGTCGCGTCGTGCTAAATAACCTCAGCAATAAGGAGGAGATTTTAGTTGAGAAAGTACCGTTTTTGAGCAGCGGCGATCGGTACTGGCAAGTGCTCAAGTTTTCATTTAAAGATTATACCGAACAGACCTTAATCGGTGGATTTGCGCTAGATGTGACTGAGCAAAAGCAGACCGAAAAAAACCTAGCAGAAGAACGAGAGATCACGCAGGCTACTTTAAAATCTATTGGTGACGCGGTAATTACAACCAATTTGTCAGGACGGTTGCAGTACCTAAATCCCGTCGCAGAGCAGCTCACCGGATGGACTCAGCAGGAAGCTTACAACCAGCCAGTAGCCAAGATATTTAGAATGATTCATCAGGCTACTCGTCAGGTCATTCAGGACCCGGTAGAGGAAGCCTTAACTAAGCGTCAGACGATTAGATTGGAAACCCACGTGATGCTCATGACTCGTGGAGGGCGGGCACTGCTGATAGAAACCTCAGTAGCACCGATTGAAACTGACGATGGTCGCCTCATTGGCGCAGTGATTGTGTTTCATGATGTCTCAAAAACGCAGCGGCTCACCCAGGCACTATCGTGGCAGGTGAGCCATGATGCGCTTACAGGCCTGCTCAATCGTCAGGAGTTTGAGCTGCGGTTGCGTCAGGCTGTAGACAATGCCCGCAGTCACAATAAAGTGCATGCCTTGTGCTATTTGGACTTAGACAACTTTAAAATTATCAACGATACCTGTGGCCATACCGCTGGCGACCAACTACTCAAACAGGTGAGTACGCTGTTGATGTCGCATATTCGCACAACAGATACCCTCGCTCGACTCGGCGGCGACGAGTTTGGCCTGCTGCTGGAGTACTGCCACCTAGAGCACGCCAAACGCATTGTGCATAAGCTCAGAGAAAAGCTGTCGGCCCTGCGATTTGTATGTGGCGGAAGGGCTTTTTCGGTCGGCATTAGCATTGGGGTGACAATGATCACAACGAAAACCAACAGTGTCGAAACGGTGCTGAGCGATGCGGATGCGGCCTGCTATGTCGCTAAGCGCAAGGGTCGTAATCGCACGCACTTTCATTCTGTTAACGATGTAGATTTGGCTCAGCAGCGTGGCGAGATTCAATGGGCGGCCTATATTGCCGAGGCCCTAGAGACCGAGAAGTTTCAGCTTTATCAGCAGCCGATTTTACCGCTGAGCCTTGCCGCCCCCCAAGGCGAACATTATGAGGTGCTCTTAAGGCTACAAGATCAGTCGGGGCAGCTGGTTTCGCCGGGTGCTTTTATGCCCGCTGCTGAACGTTACGACCTAATGCCGCTGATTGATCGCTGGGTGGTAAACAAGCTGTTTTCAACGCAGGCAAGCTACTATCAGCAGGTGTGGCAGCGATCGCAAACGCAGCCAGACTTGGGCAGTCATCTATACTCGGTTAATTTGTCGGGTGCAAGTATTAATGACGACGACTTTATGCCCTTTTTAAAAGAGCAGTTTGAGCGGTATGCCATTCCCCCGTCTTTGATCTGCTTTGAAATTACGGAAACGGCGACGATTGCCAACCTCCAAAAGGCGGCTCAGTTTATTACAGAAATTCGGGCACTGGGCTGCCAATTCGCTTTGGATGATTTTGGTAGCGGCATGTCTTCTTTTGCCTATTTAAAGTCGCTGCCAGTTGACTATCTTAAAATTGACGGTAATTTTATCCAAAACATTGTTAAAAACGAGATAGATACAGCGATGGTGACGGCCATTCACCAAATTGCTCAGGTGATGAATATTCAGACCGTGGCTGAGTTTGTAGAGGATGAAATAACCCTTGAAACGGTTCGAGATTTGGGTATTAGCTTTGCCCAGGGCTATGGTGTTGCTAGGCCTGCGCCTCTGCTACATTGAGGCAGGTCTGTAAAAGTACGTCTATCACAGGTCTATAACAGTACGTCTGTAGAAGTACAAACATAAAATTACAAGCACAAGAAAGGGCTGGCTAGCAAAGGCTGGCAAGCAAGGGCTATGAAAATTTCGGACTTGATTGCGACCTTTGAGCGCTGGGCTGACCCTAGCTGGCAGGAAAAGTGGGATAACTGTGGCTGGCAGGTAGAGCCGGGTATTTTGGCTCAGACGGCGGGCGTGCTGGTGTGTTTGACGCCGACGCTGGCGGTGATGGATGAGGCGATCGCACTACAGTCTCAAGGTATTCCGGTTAATCTTATTTTTGCTCATCACCCGCTTATTTTTGGCGGGCTCTCTTCGGTGGTAGCGGGCCATAGTGTGGGAGACATGGTGCGTTTGGCGATCGCGCATCGCATTGGCATTTACAGCGCCCATACCAACTTTGACCAAGTAGCCAATGGCACCGCCGATGTGCTAGCCCAGCTTTTAGAGTTGCAATCGGTTGAGCCCGTAGAGGCAACAGCCCCGCAGCGCGATCCAGCCAGGGGCTATGGGCGGGTCGGCAACCTAACGACACCGCAACCCCTACAGCAGCTACTACAAACAATTCAAACGCGGCTGAATCCACCTCAGCTAGTACATTCTCCGGTCGATAACTGGCACCAACCCATTGCGCGCGTAGCGGTGCTAGGCGGATCAGGAGCGGGGTATATTTCAGCCGTGACCCAAACGGGTGCCCAGGCATATCTAACGGCTGACTGTAAGTTTCATCAATTTCAGACCAGTCGAGACCAGGGACTGGTGCTGATAGATGCAGGACACTATGCCACCGAAAGACCCGCGTGCGATCGCCTCGTAGACTGGTGCAAGCGCCAAGGTGTGGCTTGGGCTCAGCTGAGCGAGCAGGACGAAGACTTTCGGCAGTTCTGCCAAAAGACCGATAGCTAGAAGACCGATAGCCAAAAGACCAATAGCTAGAAGATCAGTAGGCAAAAAAACCGATAGAAAAAAGACTATCCAACCTCTAGCATTTTCGAGGCAACGTCTTCAATTTCTTCTTTTAGCGCATCATCTAAATGGCTGATGTAGTACTCCATTCGGTGATCGGTAATATGGTTAAAGCCTCGGCCTACAATGCCTTTGCCCAGACCCAATACAACATTTGCAATGCGGCCAATAGTAGAGTATCGGGTATTGGCAATGAGTCTTCCGTTGCGATTAAAGTAGGTGGCTACGCCAAGGTGGCCATAAAGCCGGGTTGGATTCCAGATAGAAAAGGGCGGCGGCACATGGGGCACGATATCGTTGTTGTTAACGAATCGGAACACTCTGTTGCCTGTTCTTGCGCTGAGCTGGCTGACAAAGGTGCGATCGCCCACGCGCGGCTGACCAAACGTATACACACCACCCACTTCAATGGCATGATCGGTGAGGGCAGCAGCGGCAATCGTGGCCAGCGCACCCCCTAAGCTATGGCCTGTAATGTACAAAGGCGGTAGCGGCTTGCCCTGAGCAGCAAAGTCTTTTTGCCATCGATATATTTGAGCCTGTACTGACTTTTCAATAATGGCCCAACCCAAGAAAAAGCCCGTATGCACCCGCCCTTGAAAAGAAGAGAGGGTCGTGACGCCGTCTTTTTGAATCGTGAAATCTCGCAGCTGCGTTGTGAAATTGGTCAGCCAGTCCCTAGGCTCCTGACTACCGCGAAAGGCCAACACCATGAAGTGATCGGTACGAAACATATAAGCCTGCGTGTCGCGACCGCGATTGTTAAAGTAGCGAAAATTACTGCGAATAAAAGACTGAGGGCTACTATCCATTAGCTTAGCGCCCCATCGGCCCACAATTTCGGCGACAAACTGCTTGTCTTGATAGGCTAGGTACGAGGCTTTGGCAAGCGTGAGCGCCAGCTGAGTGCTGTAGCCCGACGCGGCGAACTTAACCTTTACCAGATCGTTATCGGCGTAGGGCGAGGGCAAAATGCGATAGTCAAACCGCTCGAATAGCTTTTGAACGCCCGAAAATCCGCTGTGGTGAATGTAGCTGTATAGCGCGTCGTAAAACTTAGATGCGCCAGGTCGGCGGTAAGCCGGGTCAGCAATCAGCTTAATCCAGTAGTTCAGCCAGGGCTGTAGCTCTTTTTCAGTAAAGAGTCCAGACTCTATAAAGTAACCAAAATGCTCCAGCCCGTTGAGCATTTTGTTGAACCAGTCGCGCAGCAGGGTTTCAATTTTGTACTGCTTAAGCAGTTCTAAATCAAGGGTGTCACGGTCTTGCTGGTAGTCTAGGCTTTGCTTTTGTCTGGCCCGCTCGTCGTGCCTAGATAGCGCATTGCACAGCAGCTCGTCGGTCACTTTAAATCCTGAGAGCGTGCCGTTTGGATCGTTAGGGTCAAAATAGTCTCTGTACTCTTCAAAGTCCAGAATTTTCAGCGCATTATGAATTTGTGGATCTTGCTCAAAGGCTTTGACGGTTTGCCTTAAAAACTCTATTCGCTGCCATTGCTGTTGACGACCATAATGACTCGCGCCCCAGGCGATCGCGCTGCCAATCAACAGCAAACTGCCACCAATGAGCCATTGCCCTCCAGCGGCTAAAGCAGCCGTCGCCAAACCAGTCGCATTAGCAGGTTTATCGAACTCAGGGACTTCTACAAAACCCGGCAAACTCAGCCTTGCCTCCCACGCCAGATTTGGAGGGCTCGTCGCTTGCAGGGATACTTGGGTCGGTACGACAGCGCCTGCGGCTACCCAGACAGAAATAAGGGCAGAGGCGAAACGAAAGGGTAAAAACATACAGCGATCGCAGTGGGCACAGTAGACAAACCTTAGATGCCATGAGCCTACCCAACTAAACAAAATGAATCAACGCTATCCATTAAATTTCTGCAAAGAATAGGTTGCAATGTGAGGATTGCAGAAAGCTGAGACCACAAGTATTCATTGCCAAGGCAGTATGAATAAGAACTTGTATACAAGTTTCTTCAGTAATTACCCGCATTCATGATTATATTTATGCATACAAATTAATCGGGGTGTACGAACATTTTCAATCGCAACCAGTCAGCAAGCTGTCACGACTCACCCTTCGGTGTTTACAGAGAAATCGGTAAAATTGCGGCGACTTTGTGCCATTTACTTTGATTGATGCATATATTGATACACCTCTGCCAATATGTCTCAAATGGGCAGTCAACCCACACTAAATATCAACTAAATAACGCTTAAGTAATAGAACTTTGAAGAATAAAACGCTAAAACGACCATTACATCATTTATTGCAGACCCTCGGCAGATCATTAGTAGAGATAGTAGAGAGATTACATGCAGGCGTTGCAACGGCTGGGAATTATTATTACCACGGTGGGTACTACAGTCGGACTGGCTGTCTGCGGAGTCTTCTCTAGTTCTGTTAAGGCAAGTCCTATCCTGCTAGAAGAGCGCGGCACGCTCTCTTCGGGAGATGCCATTTTGGACGATGGTAGCCTTTATGACCAGTATACGTTTGTGGGCAGTAGCGGTCAGCGGGTCACGATTTATTTAGAAAGTGATGATTTTGATCCGTACTTGATACTGCTAGACCCGGCGCGACGACGGATCAGCGAAAATGACGACATCAGCCGCACAAATCGCAATTCGCGGTTAGTGATTACGCTGCCGAGCACGGGCACATACACGGTTGTAGCCAACAGCTATGAGTCAGGTCAAACCGGCAGCTATCTGCTGAGAGTCGCAAGTGAGGGGGGAAATATTTCGCGACTAATCGCTCAAGAAATGGTCGCTGCTGCCGTGCCAAATGCCTCGCCTATCTGTCGCTCAGCCATTTTAAGCGTGATGGATAATATTGGTGAGGGTAGAGAGGTCGATGTTTTAGTCGATGCTGTGCCGCTGCGCCGACAGTTTCAGACGGTGCCGCCCAACCGTCCGAACGGTGTTAGCCTAGGACTCAATGGCCCAGCGGCGCTTTCTGTGATGTTTTCGCCTCAGTTTTTAACTGAGCTGTCGCGTCAAATGATTCACGACTGTAAAACGGTCGGGGCGGTTCTTTTTGAAGCGACTGAGGCCGGTTTTGATAGAACTTTTGGCTATTTACCTACCGGAGAAATGCAAAATTCTGCTCAGGTTCCAGTGGGTGAGTTTACCTGTGTCAGCTCAGGTGGTAGCTCAGGTGGTAGCTCAGGTGGTAGAAGCGATCGCACCTTGCCTGAGTGGGGCGAGCAGATGTGTTTATAGAGACAGTATCTACAGAGACCGCATCTACAGAGACCGCATCTACAGATGCCATCTCTATATATAGAGATGGCGGTAAAGATGTTAGAGCCATGGGATATTATCGTTAGACCTCACGCTAACTTTGCTGCTTGCTGTGGATGCCTTCTTACCTTTTAATCAGTTGTCAGGCGAGCTATCGGCAGATGGCGGCTCGCCTACTACTGAAATTAGCCAGTATCTGAGCAGTATTAAAGCGCAGCTAGATTTGGTGCTGATGGCGTTAGAAGCGCTGACAGACTTAGGGTCGGATGCGGTACTGCTAGCGGCTAAAGAGCTGGCGTTGGGCGATTTGCTCTCTGATCGGGTAAGCCTATGGCGGCTGCGGCAGGCCAGCCCGTTAAGAAAAGGCCAGGGCCGTAAAAAGCTGGACATTGAAGAGGCCAGGGCACTGGTGTTGGTGGTGTGTCATTTGGCAGCGCGCCATCATGAAAAGATTCGTCAGGCCGTGGTACGGCTAGAGCAAATTAGCCGTCAAAACAAGCCGCCTCATCGTGCAGCCGTGCTAGGTGACTATTTAGACAATTTCAGCAATATGTATAGCGATCGCATGGTCGATCCGGCAGAGTCAGCGGCGGCCAACAGTGACACGCTCACGCAACTCGCCCTCCGGCTGTTGATAGATCTGTTGTTTTATAGTGCAGCGGGTGGCGAACGGCAGCTCTGGCTAGCGCTGCTAGATCGTGCAAAACTATAGAGGCTCCGCCCAGACAAAAAGACTGTTGCTTATGACTGCCGACTTGCTAAACAAAACCAATCTATATTTGGTGGGCATGATGGGTGCTGGTAAAACGACCATCGGTCGGAAGCTGGCCCACCGGGTGGGTTATCGCTTTGTCGATACGGATGGGCTGATTGAAGCAGTGGCTGGAAAGCCCATCAGCAAAATATTTGCCGACGAGGGTGAAGCGGCTTTTCGGGCGTTAGAGAGCCGAGTGCTCTCTGATGTTTCAGCCTTTACCTCGTTGGTTGTCGCGACCGGCGGTGGCGTGGTCACGCAGCCCATGAACTGGAGCTACCTGCACCATGGGCTGGTGATTTGGCTAGATGTGCCTGTGCCGATCCTGGTTGCGCGGCTGTTGGGTGACAAAACTCGGCCCTTGATTCAGTCTGTAGACTTAACGGAAAAGCTAGAGAAGCTGCTAAACGACCGGCAGGCGCTGTATGCCCAGGCAGATGTGCGGATTGCCTATGAGAGCCAATCAATCGGAAAAATTTGCGATCGCATCATGACGGCCCTAACGCAAACCATTCATCCTGACCGGCTACAGGCGGACCGTTTACAAAAAGCTAGTGAAATAGTCATCAATCAGACCAATATCAATCGGCCTGTGACCGATGTTTCTGTAGAAGGCGGGTAGAATTTACCGCATAATTATTTTTTGGCTCCATCTTTTTGGCTCCATCTTTTTGGCTCCGAACGCTTTTCTAGCTGCTTGCGTTTAACCCCTTTCTAACCCTTTCTAATTCTTTATCTAAATCCTATGACCGCTTCGCCTAGCTCCACCCCTGGCTCCACCCCTAGCTACCAAAGCGAATACTTTCAACAATCTGAAGCTGATCGCGTTCGCATTTTGAGCGAAGCCCTACCCTACATTCAGCAGTTCAATGGCCGTACTGTGGTGATTAAGTACGGCGGCGCAGCGATGAAAGACACTCAGCTCAAAGCCACCGTCATTCGCGATGTGGTGTTTATGGCGAGCGTGGGCATTCGGCCAGTGGTGGTGCATGGCGGCGGCCCCGAGATCAACACCTGGCTAGCAAAGCTAGATATTGAACCTCAGTTTAAAGATGGGCTGCGGGTGACCGACAGTGACACCATGGATGTGGTTGAAATGGTGCTGGTGGGCCGAGTGAACAAAGAACTGGTATCACTGATTAACCAGGCAGGCGGACGGGCGGTGGGCCTGTGCGGCAAAGACGGGGACTTAATTACAGCCAAGCCCCGACCCGCCGAAGACGGCATTGGCTTTGTCGCAGATGTAGCTAGAATTCAGCCAGATTTGGTCAGCTCGCTGGTTGCTGCTAACTATATTCCGGTCATTTCTAGCGTGGCAGGCGATGGCACCAGTCAGGCTTACAACATCAATGCCGATACGGTCGCGGGTGAGTTGGCCGCCGCGCTGAATGCTGAAAAGCTGATTTTGCTGACGGATACGCCAGGGATTATGCGCGACTTTAAAGATCCCAGTACGCTGATTGACCGGTTAGATATTCACCAAGCGCGGCAGCTCATTGCCGACGGCACGGTGGCAGGGGGGATGATTCCAAAAGTAACCTGTTGTATTAAGTCGCTGGCGCAGGGCGTTCGCGCAGCAACGATATTAGATGGCCGAATGCCGCATGCGCTGCTGCTAGAGATTTTTTCGGATGAGGGGATTGGCACCATGCTGGTGGCCTCTAGCGTTATTTAAAAATGGTGGGGCCACAAAGCTTTGCATTCTGCGTAACCAAGCCAGGTTGAGTAAAATGTTAGCCTACGGCTAGCTTGCGAGTGCGTAGGCGCTCAGGCGCGTTTAGTCAAAACTTGAGATATTTTATGCACCGGCTTTTATCAGGTGCGCTCTCAGTAGAAGCGCATACGATTCCTGTTCAAAACTTGCCGGGCCGATTGACTGGTACGGTCATTGCTCAGCTTTCAGATTTTCACTTTGATGGACTGCGGCTATCGAATCCCATGCTGACCGCAGCTATTGAAAAAATTCAGGAGATTTCTCCTGATTTAATTGTTTTAACGGGCGATTTTGTCACGTTAGATCCCAATCCGATTCATGAGTTAGTGAGTCGGATTAAGCATTTGCCTAGCCGCTATGGCATGGTGGCGGTGCTGGGCAATCACGATATTGAGGCAAAGGGCGCCCGCCGTATTGTGACCGAGGCGTTAGAAAAAGCCAATATACCGGTGCTGTGGAACGAGATTGCAACGCCAATGGGGGCCGACTTCCCAGTGGTGGGGTTTGCTGACCTATGGTCGGGCGAATTTGACCCAACTGTGTTGGATAAAATCGATCCGGCGACGCCTCGGTTAGTGCTCTCCCACAATCCTGATACGGCTGCACTGCTCTCTGAGTGGCGAGCTGATTTACAGCTGTCGGGGCATACGCATGGCGGGCAGTCACATATTCCTTTTTTAGGGCCTGGGCCGCTGGTATGGAAGCGGCTACGGCAAATGGTGCCCCGCAAAATTCGCAATACCATTCCTTTTTTGAGCGATCGCTGCTTTCACACGGTGCGTCACTGGGAATGGGCTCAAGGGCTGCATCAGGTAGGAGACAACTGGCTATATGTAAATCGGGGGCTAGGGACTTATTTTCCTGGTCGGTTTTTATGTCCGCCGGAGGTAACGGTCATTACGCTTGTTAGCGCTTAGCTCATTTTTAGACGATGGGCTTTACTTTGGCTCTGTGGAGAAGCTTGCCTTGATGCTGATGACCACTGTGGGTGACTTGAACCAGGTCGCCGGGTTGTTTGGCCCCACTGGTTAGCTGGTGAAGCTGCGGATTGTAGGGCACCTGAGCATCTACGGGGGCGATCGCCTCAACGCCCCAATCGGAGATGAGCTGCTCAAGCGGTCTGAGCTGCGGCAAAAGTTTAATCGCGAGCAATTTATCCGGATTATCCTGCACGCGCTTAACGATAGTCGGCCATTGGTCGAGCCAGGTATCTAGCGTTTGGAGGGCTTCGGATTGAACTTGCGATCGCACCTTATTTTCCTGTTGTGCCAGCTGTAACTGTAGCCGCTGATATTCTTGCTGTAGCTGTGCGAGCTGCGCCGATTCGAGTGTTTGTGGGGTAGGGGCAGCACCTGCAAGCTGGGATTCATGCTGAGATTCAGGCTGGGATTCAGGCTGAGATTCGCTCAGCAGCTGAGTCACAGAAATATTGAGCGCATTCGCGATTTGGGCAATCACAGCCACCCGCATTTTGCCAATGTTGCCTGATCGGAGCTGCTGCACCTGCCAACGAGAGACCTGAGCCTGAACGGCCAGTGCCCGGTAGCTCGGGATGTTAGCTTGCTGCATGAGCGATCGCAAGCGGTCAATGGCAGGCGGCGCTGAGGATGGGTGAATCATGACCTTACGCCAGATGCATTTTCAGTACCGATCGGGGCGCTTTGCGGACATTGGCCCGAATGGTTTCATGCCCTAGTCGGCTGCAAGCTTCGTAGCGATGGCAGCCCGAAAACCCGTAATATTCGCCCTCTACTTCTAATACATCAATCGGCTCTTGCAGCCCCACGGCCTGAATAGAGGCCATCAGCGCTTTCACTTTTTCAGGATCGTTTTGGCGGTATAGCGGTCGCTTGATTTGTCGTAGCGGCAAGTCTTTGATTTGAGCCATTTGATTGAATGGATACGCGCGCGTCTGTTAGCGAAGTGATTCACTTCAATGGTAATAAAAAGGTACTGACCCTGCCGTTAATTAATCTGGCTACTTGCAGCGTCTACTTCCTAAATATTTGGTGAGACTTATCGAAATACACCGAAAGAAACCGTTAGGATGACAAAGAATCATTCTTAGGAATGTTCTGATTTGGAACGCTATGGACAGGTTCCAAAAACAGGTTCTAAAAAAAGGTTCTAAAAAAAGGTTCCAAAAAAAGGTTCCAAAAAAAGGTTCCAAAAAAAGTTGATTTCAAATGAGTCGGAGTTTAAAGGGTTTGGGCTGAATAATAAAAACGTTTGTGACCTCACTGCTTTCCATCAGCATTTTGCTTTTTGGCTAGTTAAGCCTTAATTTTTCAGCTATTCAGCTATGAATCGTGCCATGAATTCTTCGATCCTTCGCTTTAAAGCCCCTGCACGGGCAGCCTATGCGATCGCCAGCATTTTGATAACGGGGGCAGTGACCACGGGTACTGCCGTAGGCTTGGCCAGCATCCAGGCCGTGGTAGCGCCGCAGGTCGCGCGAGCACAGTCAGCCTCTACAAATCCAGAGATCAAGGTTGGCATTGTGCAGCGCTTTGGCGAGGAAAAAGACGACAAAATCATTCTGGCACCGCTAGCGGGCGATCAAATCAGGGTTGCTTTTAAAACGGGCGGTCAGGATGAAACGATCACCACCAATCGGCTGCAAATAGAAGTCACCATGCAGCCGCTGGCGCAGGCCACGCTCGAAGAATGGGTAGTCCTGAGCACACACCGCAGCTTTGAGAGTGCTGAAGATAGCGCCGAGCGCTGGCAGGCCGCTGGGATAGCCGCAGAAATTGCTCAGCCCGATGCCTGGCAGGTATGGGCCAAGCGTGAGGACTATAGCTCACCGCTGGTGCGCCGGTTGCTGCTGCAAAGCCTTCACGCCAGCGGCCATGCAGAAGCTTATATAGACAGCCGCGTGGTCAAGGAAGTGCCTAAAGCCAGCTTTACCGCCAATGGCTTTAAATACACCCGCGATACATTTACCATCACCACCGCTAATCGACGTATTCAAATGAATCGGGGCGCTGATGCCGGTAGCCGCACCCGCTATCGAGATTTATTTGCGGGCGATATGAATATTCAGCCCAATGCCTATGGCACCTATACCCTGGTGAATCAGGTGCCGATAGATGACTATCTGCGCGGTGTGGTGCCGCATGAAATTGGGCCTAGTGCGCCGCGTAGTGCAATCCAGGCTCAGACAATTTTGGCGCGTACCTATGCGCTGCGAAATCTGCGTCGGTTTGCCATTGATGACTATGAGCTTTGCGCCGATACGCAGTGTCAGGTGTACTTTGGTTTGGCTGAGACCGATCCGGTGGCCGATAGTGCGATCGCGGCGACCTCTGGCCAAGTCCTCACCTACAACAACGAACTAGTAGACGCGCTTTACTCTTCTACAACCGGCGGCATTACGGCTCGCTTTACTGATGTATGGAACGGCCAAGAGCGGCCCTACCTGCAACCCGTGATTGATTCACTGCAAACCAGGTGGGATCTAGTCGCTCGTCCCCTTTCTAATGAAGACAACTTCCGTGCCTTTATCAATCTTAAAGACGGCTTTAATGAAGTCGGCTGGCCTGCCTTTCGCTGGAATCGGGCGGCATCGCTCAAAGAGATTGGCACCACGATGAAAGAGTATTTGACCAATCGTCAGCATCCGCTGGCGGGCTTTAATACCATCACCGGCTTAACCGTCGTGGAAAGAGCCGCGTCAGGCCGCGTTCAAAAGCTACAGGTCGATACAGACATTGGCTCGTTTGATCTCATTAAAGACGAAGCCGTAAAAGCATTGGTGCCGCCGCGCAGCCTGCTGTTTTACCTTGAGCCGATTATGGAAGTAGCCAAGACAACAGACCCGCCAGCTGCGGCTGCGATACCTACCGATTCGTCCGTAGGCAAGCCAACGCCCACCGCTGCCAATTCTGCCAATTCTGCCAATACAGCAACATCTGCGAATTCTGCGAATTCTGCCAATTCTGCGAATCCTGCGAATATAGGGACATCTGCCAATCCTGCCAATAATCCTGCAAATTCTGCAAATTCTGCAAATACAGAGCAGCCCTCGAATACTAACAAGCAGACAGATGTGCCTGTCCTTACTGGCTACCGATTCATTGGCGGCGGCTTTGGCCATGGCGTCGGTATGAGCCAAACGGGCGCGTACCATTTAGGCGAAAAAGGCTACTCTAGCGAGCAAATTCTGGCGTTTTACTACCCCGGCACCGAGCTAAAGCCCATCAGCGAAGCGATCATTTTTTACAACGCCGATTAATCAGTCTCTTTGACTTAATCAATCTCTTTGACTTAATCAATCTCTTTTACAATAAAGCTGCATTAGTCAGGCAGGGCGTAGGCCGGGACTTCTGCTAGGGTGACTTCGTTGAGCTGACGAACTTTTAAGTCTTGATAGAAGTTTTCTTGCAATAGCTCTACTTTGGACTGCGAGGTGAGAAACAACAGTCCCCAGAAGACGCCGACTTTTTCATGTTTGTAGTCGGACTCGGAGAGTTCGCCCTGAATGGGGCCGCCTAGCACATCGGGGCGGAAGTTCGCCCAATGGGTCAGCAGTAGTTCAAAGTCCATCCAGTTTACGGTGTCTTCAAAAACATCGTCCCAGTGGTTTTCTAAAAAGGCGTTGAGGGCGTCGGCGATTTCGTTGAGGTTTTCTTGGTGGGCGAGTTCGGAAATGGCGCGGACGGCTTCGCGTTTGGTATGGGGTTTGGCCGCACGCGATCGCACACGGGAAGGCTCGCTCATCGCAGCAGCGATCGCCTCTAACTGACCAATCAGCTCACTGAGCGTGACCTGCCTTTTGGCAGGCGGCGGTGCAACGGCGCGGCGATGAATATGCTGCTCTAAGTTTTTGGGTAGCTCATCGGCACTAAAATCGAGCTCGTCGTCAAAAAAGTCGTCGCCAGTGAGGTCTTCTTGCTGCTGTTCTAGCTCATGGCGCACCAGCGTATCGGCCTTTAGCAGCACCAGCATAGAGGCATACAAAAATGCCTGCCCCGACTCCGATAGGCTCGACTCGTAAGACGAACGACCTTGCTCAGTCGGCTGTTTGGCAGTGGGCTGATCTTTGAGCGTTTTTAGGAAGCGATCAATCACATCAATGACCTGAACGTCCCAAGGGTCAATTTCACCCTTTTCGGCCAGGTCAATGAGAAATGCGATCGCGCCTTGGGCCAATGAACTGGACATAAGAAGCTATTCGCTTAAGGGGGTAAGTAGGGTTTTAGCAGAAGCCGCAAAGAAATCACAAAAAAGTCGCAAAGAAGTTGCGAAGCCAGACCTGATAGTACAGCCACACTTTAGTACGCTTATTCTACAAAAAACGCTAAACGTTTTACAAAAAGCCTAATAAAACCTACTGAACATAGGCTTCATTCTCATCTTGAGCGGTGTTTTTAGCCTGGGGTAGCATCGGCAGCTGTTCTAGCTCTACCCGATAGCGTTCTACATCTTCTTCTAACTGCTGGATTCGTAACTCTCGCTGTTGAATCTCAGGACTTTTTTGGGCAATGCCCTGAAGCTGTACCCACACGCTAAACACCCAAGCCAGGGTTGCGCCAATGCCCGCTGCAATGATGAGTTCCACGCTGAGAGGCGCTTCAAAATCAACGCCTTGAACAACGTGAATCACAGAGGGGGTGGTGTTCTCAATACCAAAGAGAACGAGAGCTAAGCAAATTACGAAAATTACTACGAAATTGACTTGCTTCACGGGTTTCGCCTCGGCTGTTGAAAAATGTATGCGTCAAATTTGTTCGCCAACACTATAGCCGCTTATGGTAAAAATGGCGGACTTTTTAGCGGATTTTTTTAGAAGGGCGTTTGAAGTAGGTAGCTCAGAATCATCAAATCTATAAGGGCATTTAGAAGGGCATCTAGAAGGGCATCTAGAAGGGCATCTAGAAGGGCAACAGAATGACTGCATTGCCCCCCTGCCCCCCAATTCTTGGGGGGTTCTGACTCCGGACTCCACCAAATGTGGGGCAACCCTTTATCGGCTCAAGGGATAAATCTTATCTTTCTGGAAGGGGCTTTCAGTATCTATAAATGAGTTGTCAAACTTAAAGCTCGAAGACGGGGCAAAGCCGAAAATGGGGTGGCCTGAAGAGTATTTTTGTATCTTTAAGTCAAAATTAGGCAGCAGATCATTAGGCTGACCTTGTATGTTGAAAGAAAAGATCTCATTCAAAGAGGGATATTGTCATGACTGCCTCAGCCGCTCAAGACTTTGCCGAACGCACCAGGGATGTGCAGATACTGCCCATTGCCGCTGATACCATGGTGTTGCGATCGCGCTCTTGGAATCGGCTGCGCTTTGAGATTGAATACGCGCTTGAAAAAGGCACCACGGCCAATTCCTACCTGATTCGAGGGAACCAAATTGCGCTCATAGATCCACCGGGTAGCTCTTTTACCGAGGTTTTTTTGGCGGCGCTACAGGCTGAAATTAACCCGCATGATATTGACTATGTTGTGTTGGGCCATGTGAACCCCAACCGAATTGAAACGCTCAAGGCCCTACTGCCGCTGATGACTCAGGCGACGGTGGTGTGCTCTAACCCGGCGGCGATCGCGCTAGAAGCCGTCTTCACCGAAACGGGCCTACAAAACCCAATCAAAGTCATCAAAAGCGGATCTAACCCCGATTTGGACTTGGGCCAAGGCCATCATCTTCAATTTATCATTACGCCGACGCCTCGCTGGCCCGATAGCATGCTCACCTACGACAGCTACAGCGAAGTGCTCTTTAGCGACAAGTTTTTTAGTGCCCATCTCTGTAGTGAAGAAGCCTACGACCTCCAACGGGAAAGCCTTTTAGAAGACCAACAGTACTATTTTGACTGCTGCATGGCCCCCAATGCGCGGCAGGTCACCACTGCGCTCGAAAAGCTGAAAGACTACGCGCCTCGGCTCTATGCGGTGGGTCATGGGCCGCTGATTCGGTATGGGGTCACAGAGCTGGGGCAGCGCTACGGGCAGTGGGCAACTCAGCAAAAAGGCAGCGATTTGTCGGTGGTGCTGATATATGCCTCGGCCTATGGCAATACCACTACGATTGCCCAAGCGATCGCGCGCGGCATTACTAAAGCAGGCGTGGGCGTAGAGTCGATTAACGCTGAGCAGGCAACGACGGCTGAAATTCAAGCAGCGGCTGAGAAATCGGCAGGCTTTATCATGGGTTCGCCGACCTTGGGCGGCCATGCGCCCACTCAAATTCAAACGGCGCTGGGCGTGGTGCTCTCCGCTGCGAGTAAAACCAAGCTCGCTGGCGTGTTTGGATCTTTTGGCTGGAGTGGTGAAGCGATTGACCTGCTAGAGAGTAAGTTCAAAGATGCGGGCTACCGCTTTGGGTTTGAGCCGATTCGAGTGAAGTTTACCCCAGATGCCAAAACCTTGCAGCAGTGCGAGCAGGCCGGCACTGACTTTGCACAGCAGCTGAAAAAAAGCAGAAAGGTCAAGGCCCCCAGAGTGACGGCCACTTCTGTTGAAAAAGCGATTGGTCGGCTGGTGGGCTCGATGTGTGTGGTCACCGCTAAGCAAGGAGATATCAGCAGCGCCATGCTGGCTTCGTGGGTGGCGCAGGCAACCTTTACCCCGCCTGGGTTTACCGTCGCTGTCGCAAAAGATCGCGCGATTGAAGATCTCATGCACACAGGTGCTAATTTTGCCCTGAATATTTTGGCAGAGGGTAAGCACTTGGGGCCTATGAAGCACTTTTTAAAGCCGTTTGCACCGGGCGAAGATCGCTTTGCGGGGGTCAACACTCGGGAAACTGAGGCAGGGCAGCTGGTGTTAGAAGACGCGATCGCCTACTTAGAATGCACTGTGGCCGGTCGGATGGACTGCGGCGACCACTGGGTGGTTTATGCCACGGTTAGCGGCGGTGAAGTGATGGACAACAATGCCAAAACAGCCGTTCACTATCGCAAAACGGGGACGCATTACTAGACGCATGACTAGACGCATTACTAATCGCTAAAACGGGTTGTTGTAAAATTGATGTGATTGAGAGAAATCAAAATGGCCCCTGTGTACACCCCTGTCAAACGTTTGAGCTTTGAGGAGTATCTTGCCTATGACACTGGCACAGATAGTCACTACGAGCTGTTAGAGAGCGGAGAACTGATTGAATTGCCTTATGAAAATCGGACGAATGTATTACTGGCTTTGGCGCTTTTTCGGTACTTAGAGCAATTTTTGGCGTGGGACTTGTTTAGTTTGAATGCGACGGCGATTGAGGTCGCGCCGATGACGATTAAACTACCTAATGGCAGAACAAGGCGCATTCGACAGCGGAGTCGCATTCCAGACTTGATGGTTTTAAGTGAACTGGGCGCTACGCAGATTTTAAATAGGCACAATGGACTTGCCCTAGACCATGATGATCCGCTTTTGATCGTGGAATTTGTGAGCCAGTCCAATTCTGACGAGGACTATACTGACAAGCGATCGCAGTACGAAGCAAGGGGCGTCCGTGAATATTGGATTGCCGACAGGCATCAGGGGCAAGTCGTTGTTTTGAGCTTAGAAGACAGTCGCTACCAAGAACAATGTTATCAAGCCGACCAAGTGATTCAATCGCCGCTATTTCCGGATTTTGCGTTAACGGCCAGCCAGGTATTAACAGTAAAATCTCGATAGTCCTTGTCTCTATGCATTCAGCCCATGCATTTCATCCATGCATTCAGCCCATGCATTTAACCCATGCATTCAACCTCTGCGTTCAGCCATGGATTAATTGATTATTCATCATTCTTGATTTACTGCATGAAGTTTTGAGATTGGTGAATCGCATGGGAAAATTGAGAGATCGCCGGTTACTGCACCCTTCATGCCAGTTGTTCAGCACGAAATCGATATTTTTGACACCAGCTATGAAAGGGCGCGATCGCTCCGGTTTTTAACCTGTGCCCAGCAGCAGGCGATTCAGCTGGGTCAGGCGAAGATTGCGAGCCTCACCTTTATGGCGCGGCCCATTGCGCCTTGGGTGGTGCTGTCGGCCTTGGGTGAGCCGAGCGAGCGACATGCCTATTACGACTCACCTCAGCCGCTTTCGATGGTAGGCATTGGCGTTGCAGTTGCCTTTGAGGCGGCGGGCACCAACCGATTTTCGCGATCGCAAGACTTTATCAACTTTTGGCAGCGGCAGTTTTTGTATGCGGAGCCGGTACGGTATAGCCGCCTGAGTGCGCTATCTGCGCCCGACTCTTCGGTGACGCCTTTATCTAATCAGCTGCCGAATCAGCTGCCGAATTATTTGGCACCGTCGCGATCGCCCGTGACCGACCTTGCCGCTAGACAGGCAGAGCGGCAAAGGGGTCACTTTTTTTTCAGCGCGACCTTTTTTGCAGAACCTGTCCCAGAGCCTGACCCCGAACCGCCTAAAGAACCAACTGAAGAATCACCTGAAGAACTGACTGGGCAGCCCGCTGAGTTTGAGCCTGCCTATGTCTTTGTGCCCAAAATCCAGGTGCAAACCAGCGCAGAGGCTTCGGTGGTGACCTTTAACTGCTTGGTGTCGCCTACGACCGATGTGAGCAGTGCGGTGGATTGGATGTATGAGCGGCTGCGGCGGCTGATAACAGCTGAGCAGATTAGCTACCGGCCAGTGGGCTATTTGGGCGGGCGGTCAGTCGCCAAAGATGTGGCGAATTTTGAAAATGCGGTGACGGCGGCGCTAAAGCAGGTACAGGCGAAAAAGCTGCATAAGGTGGTGCTGGCCGATGTAATGGATGTGGTGGTGGCGCAGCCGGTGGATGTGGTGCGATCGCTGCAAGCGCTGCGGCGTCATCATCCTGACTGCACGGTATTTTCAGTGGGGAATGGCAGGGGCCAGTCGTTTATTGGGGCGAGCCCCGAACGGCTGCTGACGATTACCCAAGGGCAGCTCACCACTGAGGCGCTAGCAGGCACCACATCGCGTGCGGTGAACCGGGGCATCGATTGGCAGCTGGGTCAGACGCTGTTACATTCGCAAAAAGAGCGCTACGAGCATCGAGTCGTGGTGGAATTTATTGTCGAGCAGCTGCGATCGCTGGGCCTGAATCCTCACTATGCGGCGAGTCCTCAGCTGCTGCGGCTTTTACATGTGCAGCACTTGCACACCCCGATTAGCGCCGCCCTCAATAGCCCGCAAAGCGTCCAGCCGTTAGAGGTTTTAGCCAAGCTGCATCCTACGCCTGCGGTAGCAGGAGTGCCGCCGCAGCGGGCCTGTGAGTTTATCCGGCAGCATGAACGATTTAACCGAGGGCTGTATACTGCGCCCTTTGGCTGGATAGACACCGAGGGCAATAGCGAATTTATTGTCGGCATTCGCTCGGCGCTGATAGATGGCTGCAAGGCGAGGCTATATGCCGGGGCCGGAATTGTGGCGGGCTCTGAACCGGCCAAAGAATTGGCAGAGATCAAGCTAAAATTGCAGACGCTGCTGAATGCGCTGGTGTAAGGAACGGGTGGTGAATGCCCATTGATTTTCGTAACGTCAACAGTTTGTGGGCGTCGGTCGCGGTAGAGACGCTCGCTCGATTGGGGCTTAAGACGGCGATTGTGTGTCCGGGCTCTCGCTCTACGCCGCTGACCTATGCCTTCGCCCGACATCCTGAGATTGAAGCGCTGCCGATTTTAGACGAGCGCTCGGCGGCTTTTTTTGCGTTGGGCTGTGCCAAGCGGCAGCATCGCCCGGTAGCGTTGGTGTGTACTTCAGGGACGGCGGGTGCGAACTTTTATCCGGCGGTGATTGAGGCGTTTGAAAGTGGTGTGCCGCTGTTGGTATTGACGGCGGATCGGCCAGCTGAAATGAGAGATTGCGCTTCGGGGCAAACGATTGATCAGCAAAAGCTGTATGGCGGCTTTGTGAAGCATTACAGCGAGATGGCGGTGCCGATGGCGAGTGCCGAAATGCTGGCATATTTGCGGCAGACTTTGGTGAGTGCCTGGGGGCGGGCGGTGGCACCGTTTGCCGGGCCGGTTCACTTAAACTGTCCGTTTCGCGATCCGCTGCCGCCTGTGGCCAATCCGGAGATGGCGGATGTGATGGCAGCGATCGCAGCAACTTTTCATCCGGCTCATTTTTTCTCGGCGGTTTCGGCGGTTTCTGGTGTTTCGGATGTTTCTGGCCCAGAACTTGAAACTAACCCCACCCCTGAACGGGTGCTTCAACAAACGACGTTACCCATGGCCACCTGGCTAGCTACCTGGCAACAATGTCATCGGGGCGTCATTATTGCAGGGCCAGCGACTCCGGCTAATCCTGAAGCCTACTGTCGGGCCGTGAGTCAGCTGTCACAAGCGTTGGGTTGGCCTGTTTTGGCTGAAGGGCTCTCGCCTTTGCGCAACTATGGCAGCCTAAATGAGGCGCTGGTTTCTACTTACGACATTATTTTGCGATCGCCTGAGCAAGCCCATGCACTCAGTCCTCAAAACGTGATTCAGCTAGGCCCTTTGCCCACGAGTAAGGCGTTGCGACAGTGGCTGCAAGCCGCTAATGCCCAGCGTTGGATTATTGGCTCAGGGCAAAATTTAGACCCTTTGCATGGGATGACTCATTTTGTAACGGCAACGGTTGAGGCGATCGCGCATGAAGTGGCTCAGGTGTTTGCCTCGTTTTCGCCCACTGCCCCGTTGGTAGGCGCTATGCCTCAGCGAGGCGCTGTGCTTCAGCGACAGATGCCAAAAGCTCAGCTGGCGTACCGGCAGCAGTGGCTCAGCTGGGAGGCAAGCACGCGCCAGCAGCTAGACCAACAGCTCACTCAGGAGCCTGCCTTGGTAGAAAGTAAACTGGTTTGGCTGCTGGCTAAGCATTTGCCAGAGGCGGTTCCGTTGTTTGTGGCAAACAGTATGCCAGTGAGGGATGTAGAGTCTTTTTGGCCGGTGGGCGATCGCCATATTCAGCTGGTTTTTAGCCGAGGGGCCAATGGCATTGACGGGACGCTTTCAACGGCCATGGGGCTGGCGCATCGCAATCGTCCAACGGTGCTGCTCACAGGCGACTTGGCTTTTTTGCATGATACGAATGGCTTGTTAAATGCGCCTCAACTGGTGGGCCATCTCACCATTGTGCTCATCAACAATTTTGGGGGCGGAATTTTTGAAATGCTGCCGATTTCACAGTTTGAGCCTGAGTTTGAAAAGTATTTTGTCACGCCGCAGTCGGTGGATTTTGTCGCCTTGTGCGCGGCCTATGGCATTGCCTATCAGCGGGTTGAAACGGTGAAGGATTTTGTAGACTGTGTGAGGCGCTTGCCGGATCAAGGGATGCGCTTAATGGAGGTGATGTGCGGTGAAGATTCTCCGGCGCAGAACCGCAAGCACAGTGTTCGGCAGCGTAAGGCGCTACTACAGGGAAAAAAATTGTAATGCCTGACAATTTGTCTGATGAACGGCGCCCCAAAAGGACGCCCCCAAAAAAGACGCCCAAGGTACTGGCATGTCAAAATGTGACCTGCCAGCAGCAGGGGGCTGAGGCGGTCTTGAAGGTGTTGCAGCAACAGGCTCCGGCTGAAGTTACGGTGGAGGCTTCAGGCTGCTTGGGGCAGTGTGGCAATGGCCCGGTGATCTTGGTGCAGCCGGAGAATATTTGGCATCTGCGGGTTTCGCCTCAAGTAGCGAAACGGATTGCGACTGAGCAGTTGGGAGATGATGACCTTTTTAAGCGATCGCAGCCTTCCAATCATAATCACAGCTCCCAAAAATTCATTTGGATGGGAGCTGTCGCTGTGGGCTTATTTTTGCTGCTGTGCATTGGCGCTGCCCTAACGCTAGGCGCAAAATATCGCTATCTTTAGCGGATCTTAATCTACAGCCCAAGTGCTCTGATCATTAAGAACCGAACTCAAATCCCCCAAACTTGTGGATCGGGGGGCGTCACAAGTCAGTTAAACTAAAGTTTTGAATGCCTACTTTTTTCAGTGTCGGCCCGTATCGTTTTTTCTGCTATGCGGGCGATCGCGACGAACCGCCTCACATACATGTTGAACGTGACAATGCCGAAGCTAAATTTTGGCTTTCGCCTATTCGTCTTCAAAGCAACAGGGGGTTTAACCGTGTAGAGATAAACCGCATTCAAAAGCTTGTAGAAGAACACCAATCACAACTACTGAAAGGGTGGAATGAATTCTTTAACGATTGAGCTGCTTGAAGTTCCTACCATTCAACAAGTAACCATAACAGACGAATCACTGTCTGTCGATTTATCAGATGGTCGCACTATCTCCGTTCCCTTAGCTTGGTATCCTCGCCTACTTCAGGGCTCGACTGAGGAGCGCAGCAGTTATAGATTTATAGGGGGCGGTAGCGGTATTCACTGGAATGAGCTTGATGAGGATGTCAGCCTCAAAAATCTCATTTTTGGACAACCTTCTGGAGAAAGCCAAAAATCATTTCAGCGCTGGTTGGAATCAAGAATACAGTAGTTGATTCAAGTCGGCTAGCAATTTTCTATAGTCTATAAGGTTTATAAGTAGCTCAGCATCATTAAACCTATAAGGGCAACAGAATTACGGCATTGCCCTTTCCCCAGGGAGAAAAGGGAAAGCAGTACTTTATTTATTTGCCTATCCCTAATCTCGCGCTTAATCTATAGTCCGAGTGCTTTGCCCGCAGACTTCAGTAGATCAATTGCTTTTTCAAATGGATTACGAGCGTTTGGGTTCTCTAGGGTTAGGGCTGCTGCGGTAGATGAGCTGCCGGGGTAGCGATTGGGCTGCTTTTGCGGTTTTTCAGGAGCGAGCGTTTCCTGTTTAAAGACCGCTGTGTTGCTGGATTCTTCAGCTGGCTGCTCTGAGAAGAAAGTGGGGGCTGGATAATCAGAGGAAGAGACGACGGGGTTGGTTGTGTCAGGTCTGGAGATGCTGATGCTAAAGCCTTCTACTGACTGAGTGGGCGCAGTGTTGGGGGGTGGGCTTTGGGTTTCGACGCTCTCGCTGGCTAAGCTTTCAGTGGCTGAGCTTTCGGCAGATGAGCTTTCGGCGGCTAAAAGACTATCGAGCTTTTGCTGGGCTACTTTAAGCTCTGAGTTGAGTGCGAGTGCCTGGGTGTAGCTGGCTTTTGCGCCTTCAATATCGTTTTGTTGTGCTTGCGCGGTGCCCAGCCAGTAGTGGAACTGAGGGTTTTGATCGTTCAGGGCGATCGCCTGCTCGTACCAGCTAATCGCCGCTTCAAAATCTTTGTTTTGCTGCGCAATCCGGCCAAGCTTAAAACGAACCGACGGAGCCTGTGACCCTAGCTTGATTGCTTTCTCATAATTAGCGGCTGCCAGATCAAACGCTTTCTGGCTAAACTGAGTTTCGGCTAAGAACTGATAAGGTCTGGCATCTTCAGGATTTAGCTCAATGGCTTTTTTGAAGGCGGCAATCGCACCTTCTTCATCCTTTTGCATTTGGGCAATGCGGCCTAGTTGAAAGAAGGCATTTTGCAGATTTCCGTTGAGTTCGGTAGCCGTTTTATAAGCTTGTGCGGCTTCTGTCAGCTGCTTTTGGCTAGAGTAAATACTGCCAATAGCCATGTAGAAGCCAGCGTTTTTGTCGTTGAGTGCGATTGCCTGCTGATAGTAGTCCAAAGCAGCCTGGTCATCGTTATTTTGTTGTGCGATTCGGCCTAGCATGAAACGAGATCGTGGGGAATTGCTCCCTTGGGCGATCGCTCTTTTATAACAGTCTGCAGCATATGGAAAGTTGCGCTTGGCAAACTGTACTTCGCCCAAAAACTCATGAGGGCGGGGATCGGATGAGTCTAAATAAATGGCATATTCGTAAGAACCAGCGGCGTCATCTAATCGACCTTGGATTTGGGCAATGCGGCCTAACCAAAAGTGAGCTAGCGGAATATCTGCATTGATCCCAATAATGCTTAGATAGCTGCTTTTGGCTTGCTCGTATTCTTTTTGTCGAAGATAGAGACTGCCTAGCGCCTGGTGAATATCTATATTGTGAGGCTCTAGAGTGAGGGCTTGATTGTAGTTTGTAGCGGCGGCATCAATGTTGCCGGCTTTTTGGGCCTCGCGGGCCTGCTGCAAATAGCCTGTAACCGCTTTGTTCATGACTGGTTCCATAGGACTCAAATATCTCCTGATTGGTGATTTTTTTATTAGATCGGCGACCAGCGGGGAAATGGTAACCGATAAGTTTATGTGAAAATATTTATTGCATAAAATAAGTCGGTCAAATTAATTTGCAGAAACTGAACGCCCCCCTTGATGACCCAGTTCGAGAGAGTCCGGCTTCACAAGCCCCCCAAGTTTGGGGGGCAGGGGGGCAACGCAGTCAGTCTATTGCCCTCAGCTACCCTCAGTTGCCCTCATCTCAGGTGCTCTCAATAGGTTCAACGATACTGAGCTACTTAACTAAAATACTCAACTAACAATGGTACGCTCCATCATAGTATCGTACTTATAAATAAAGGTTTATTGATGAAGGCGTCTTTAAAGAAGCCGTCGGCGCTTTATCTTAGGTTCATAAAATCTTAGGCTCACAAAAGTTACAAAGGTATTGTATTCATCATTGAGAATATGGAGAATATGCGGTTAGGGAAGTGTGCCTGAATTTAAAATTTGTGGCTTTAGAACTTGTGGCTTTAGAACTTGCGGATAGAGAATTCAACAGAGTTATTTTCATTCTCTATAAGTAGGTCAGCAAGTAGGTCAGCGTTATTAAAAGCAGGAAAACTATTACCTTCCTGGATGCCCCCAACCCCAACTTTGGGGCTCTGAGGCAAGAGGTTCAACAGCTTTCTGGAAGGGCGATCTGAGTATTTCGAATTCGCGATCTCCCCCGAGTTCGGGGGCCGGGGGGCGAGTGCAAGTACTTGGTTTGATCGTCAGCTTCATAAAGCCTACTTACTTATTAATAGCACTGGCCTACTTAGCTATCAGGATGGTATTGGGATTAGATAAATGTCCGAACGCAACCGAAGGACAGCTCAATGCTGTTCGTATACCGAATAACAAAGCCCCCAAGGTGGGCTGTTACAACCGGCACTGGAGGCTTTATTAGAAGCTTTTAGGAGTTTTTAGGAGTTTTGAAAGTTTTTTATTAAATGAACGCCCCCTCTAGAAATATAAGATTTATCCCTTGAGCCAATAATGGGTTTCCCCAAGTTTGGGGGAGGGCAGATTCACAAGCCCCCAGACTCGCGATGCAGGGGGCAATGCAGTCATTCTGTTGCCCTCATAAGTTTAATACTGCAACTGCTTGATCAGAGGCTATGCGGGTTGAAGGGCTTGCCTCGCGGCAGTTTGAGAAATTGCTGATTTAAAACTGACGTTAATGGTTCGAGGCTTTGAATGCTGGGGCTGGGCTTTTAAGCTATTCTGAAGCCATTGGGTTTGCTGTGGGAAATAATCCTATGATTGCTTCTGCTTACTATCTTTCGCCTGATGAATACCTGCGGCTAGAGGTGGAAGCGGCTGTTAAGCACGAGTATATAGATGGTGAAGTATATGCAATGGCCGGAGCCAGTGAGGCTCATGTTACGATTGCGGGCAATTTATTTGCGTTGATTCGTAACCATGTGCGGGGGACGGGTTGTCGGGTCTATATTTCTGATATGAAAGCTCGCATTGATGCTCGAAACCGCTTTTATTATCCGGATGTGATGGTGACGTGCGATCTTCGCGATCAGGAAGCTTTGGAGTATAAACGCTTTCCTAAGCTGGTTGTAGAGGTGCTTTCTAAACCGACTGAGGCGTTTGATCGGGGGGATAAGTTTATTGACTATCAGCTGTTGGAGAGTTTGGAAGAGTATGTTTTGGTCAATACTCGCTGCCAAAGGGTCGAGTGTTTTCGCCGTAATGAGGCTGGGCTTTGGGTGTTGCAATCTTACACGCCAGAGGCAAAAGAGTTTACGCTGCAAAGCATTGACTTCACCGATACTTTTGTCGCACTTTATGAAGATGTGGCGTTTGAGCGGGATGCCGATTGAGGTCGCAGGTTATTTGCTTATACGAATGCGTATACATGTTTGGTAGAGATTGATATTGGCTTTGGAGTGGCTGCTGGCGATATCGGCTGGTTGTGGGGTTTAGGCGCTGGGCATTGGCTAGCAGCTTTTAATGCTCGGATGTCGTTAGGAAAAGTCGTCTTCGAGAAGAAGCTCTTGCCCGTTGATGCTGTGGCAGGTAAGTGAGCAGTCACAATACGGGTGCAAGTGAACGGACAGGAACCCATGCTTGGAAAGCAGCGTTTAGAACCAATAGATAGATAGTTCTTTGATCTTTTGAAATTCTTTATCTGCGGTGACCAAAGTAGATAAAGTATGGATAGCCGTAGCGGCGATGATTGCATCTGGAAGTTTTAATCGATAATTTTGGCGAATTTCTATGATTCCGCTCAAAAGTTCTGTCTGATCACTGGATAAGTTGATGACATCTACCCGTTGCTTAAAGCGCTCAAATAAAATTTGATCTGATGGACTTAGTGCATCAAAGGCTAGAAACTCTAGCTGACCAATAACGGAGATACCAATCCAGTCAGCCTGTTGAGTAACCTCGAATACTTGTGAATTGTTGGCAAGCAAAGCGATAATAGCGTTTGTATCTAGTAGGTATCTTTTACCACTCATTTCTCAAGGCTCGTTGTGCTTTGATGGCATCTCCTTTCCATTCTAGCTGACCTGCCAAATCGGAGAAATCGTAAGTTTTTGGTTGGTTTTGTTCCGTGAGTTCCGATTTTGGGGTTAGTTCTTGCCAAAAGGCTTCTAGAAGATTAACGACTGATTGTAGGACTTCGATAGGCAGGCGGTCTAAAATCCACTGGGCACGTTTGCGCAGGTCTGTAGATGTGTTCATGGATGTTGACAAGGTCTCGCTTATGATGGGGTCTTTTAAATTTTACAGTTAAAGGGAATGGTTAACATCGTTAGTAAGTAGCTCAGCATAATTAAAACTATGAGGGCAGCAGAATGACTGCATTGCCTCCCTACCGCCCAAGTTTAGGGAGGCTGAATCCGGCCTCCTCAAATTTTGGGAAACCCAATTATTGGCTCAAGGGATAAATCTTATATTTCTAGATGAGGCATTCAGTCTCTACAAATTAATCGGTACTTTATTGGTTTGCTTTTCCCTTGTGCCTGTATGTAGCTTGTATGTGGTTTGTGGTTTGTATGTAAATAGGAGACATTTTCTCCGGTTGATGTGCAGAAGAAACGAACAATTGGTTTAATTTTGATATTTAGTCTTATTTTTTATTTTTATTGATATGGCACAGCCTAACTCCTACGAACAGTACTTGCTCGAACTGGTTAATCGTTTTCGAATGGCTCCGGCGGCTGAGCTGGATTGGCTGGTGAACTCAAGTGACGAAGATGTGAATGAGGCGCTGGCTTTTTTTGGCTTGAAGGCTCCGGATGGGACTATTTCTCCGGTTTTGACTGCTCAGTTTGCGGCGTTAACGGTGGCGTCGCAGCCGTTGGCATGGTCGGTGCAGCTGCATGATTCGGCGACGGCTCACAACCAGCTGATGATTACCAATAATAGTCAGAGCCACTTTTTTCCGGGTGAGCTGGGGTATTTGGCGCGGATGGAGGCGGCGGGGAGCGATCGCTATACGGCAGTGGCCGAAAATATATATGCTTTTGCCGTTTCTCCTTTTTATGCCCATGCGGGCCTCACGGTTGACTGGGGGAATACATCAACGGGCATTCAAGATCCGCCGGGGCATCGCATTAGTTTATTAAATAATCTTTATACTGAGGCGGGTTTTTCGATTGTTCCATCGGCCCGGTTAAATAGTAATGATGTAGGCCCGCTGGTGGTAACGCAGCATTTAGCGAATAGAAATACAGGGGCAACCGAATGGCTGTTGGGTGTGGCTTTTCGGGATATGGATGATAACGACTTTTATAGCGTGGGGGAAGGGCTTGGAGGCGTTACGGTTAATGTTGTTGGCAGTGGTGGCTTTAATGCTTCGGTGCAAACCAATGAGGCGGGTGGGTATCAAACGCTGGTGCCTCAGCAGGGAACTTATACGGTTAGCTTTGTGCAAAATGGCAGCACGCTGAATAGCTATAGCGTGAGCGTGGGAACGGAAAATAAAAAGCAAGACCTGATGCTAGCGGTGGGCGTAGCGCCCAATGCGGGGTTTGGCAAAATTGTAGGTGTGCAGTTTAACGATATTAATGGAGATGGTACGCAAAATATCGGCGAGAGCGGTATTGCAGGGCGGACTGTGTTTATAGATGCGAATGGTAACCGGCAGCGAGATGGGAGTGAGCTTGCAGCCACAACCGATGCGAATGGGGTGTATATTTTCAACAATGTTGTACCGGGGACTTATCGGCTGCTGCCAGTGCTGCCGATTGAGCGGGAGCAGACTTTTCCGGGTGCGAATGCGCTGTTGGGGAATGAAAGGTTTCAGCTAGATGATGGTAAAAATGAGGGCGCTAGGGTCGTTAGCGCTAGCGGCGCGGATGTGTTGGTTTTCAATCAGTTTGAGGTGCCGGTCGGGCAAGAAGCGCTATTGACTTCTATCTCGGTGTTGAGATCGCCTGCATGGGCTAATTATCCAGGTTTAAGCAATCCAGAAAAGCTGTTTATTTATCAGGATGCGGATGGGGACAGTCGGCCTGATGCTGATGAAAAGGTGTTGGAGGTGACGCCTGCTATTACTGGGATAGATGGGTTTGCGAATGTGGCGGTCGCGCCTACCACCGTGAGCGGTAGGTTTTTTGTAGGGGCGTTGTATGCCGGTAATGGAACAGACTTTACGCTGGTTCCGCAGGATGTGACGGCACCTGCGGGTAGGTCTTGGCAGGCGATTTCGGCTGATCCTAATAGTTTTTCAGCTGTGCAATCAACCGGCGTTAACTGGTTATTGCGAGCGAATTCGGCTGGATTGCAGGCTCAGGTGGTAACGGTTGAAGCGAATGAGACGGTGGGTGGGGTTAATTTTAGCGATCGCGAAGAAACCAATCTTATTATAGGTACATCTGAATCAGAAACGCTGAATGGAACAAATGGAAAAGACAGTATCTTTGGCTTAGCTGGTAACGACTCTTTGTTTGGACAGGGAGGCAACGACTTGCTAGAGGGCGGTGATGGCGACGATATACTCAACGGTGGCTCAGAGGCCGATTTGCTGAGAGGCGGAGAGGGAAATGATAGGTTGCAAGGCTCAGATGATAACGATGAGCTTTATGGCAACAATGGGAACGACATCCTTTTAGGCGGCAACAATACCGATACCCTCAATGGTGACGCTGGGAACGACCATTTATTTGGCGGCAACGGTAACGATACCTTAAACGGTGGAGAAGGCGATGATGTGCTCAATGGAAATGCCAACAACGATATTCTCAATGGTGGAAATGGTAAAGATAACCTCCAAGGTTCTGCTGGCAACGACACGCTTAATGGCGATGCCGGGGACGACAACCTTTTAGGTGGAAACGGTGATGACTTGCTGAATGGAGGCGATGGTAAAGATATCCTCAACGGTGGGAACAACAACGATACTTTGAATGGCGGTAGGGATAATGATAGTTTGCAGGGTGCAAGCGGTAACGATACCTTGAACGGCGGTGATGGAAACGACTCAATTTTAGGCAGTACTGGAGATGATAGTCTTGATGGTGGAACAGGCAATGACAAGCTCTTTGGTGGTACTGGTGACGATATCTTAGTAGGCGGAGATGGCGAAGATATCTTAAATGGTCAGACTGGTAACGATACCTTGAATGGTGGCAGTGGCAACGACAGCTTGCAAGGTGAGGCCGGTATTGATATCATCTACGGCGGACAAGGCGATGACATGCTTCTGGGTAGCACAGGTGACGACATGCTATTCGGCGGTGATGACAATGATGTTCTGAACGGCGGCGCCGATAACGATATTCTCCACGGTGAAGATGGCAGTGATAGTTTGCAGGGTGCAGATGGCAATGACGTGCTAATTGGCGGTGTGCTGAATAGTACTAGTGCGACTTCTCAAATTGATATACTTATAGGAGGAGCCGGTAGGGATGCCTATGTTGTGCAGTACATGTACTCAGCTTCAGGTGATAACGACTATGCGCTCATTCAGGACTTCTCTATAGCCGAAGACGTCATCGAACTGGGCAATGGTAGCTATAACCTGCAAAATACCACTGAAGCCCTGCCTACCGGAACGGGCATATACGATAGTAACGGAGACTTGTTAGCGATTATAAAGGACTATTCTGCGAATGCTCTGAGCATCAATGCAAGCTACTTCGCCTATAACTATGCGTAATTCGAGCGCCGTCATAAGTAGGCTATAAATAGCAGCGCTTCACTGTCTACAATTTATAGCGCGAATCTTCTAGAAGCTTAATTTTTAGGATTTCTACTTTACGAAGGCTCTAAAAATCGCTAGTTCTAAGTAGTCATGCAAAATTGATTACACTGAATCTAGCCCGAATCCCTGATTAGAGGGAATCTGTTCTGTAATTAATACTGCAAAGGAACTTAGTACTCAGGGCCATCACTTACAAATAGAGCCCAGATAGACGGATACAGCCAGATGGAGCGCAATTATCCTCTGAAGTATTGAGTGTTTTTGATGCATGTTTATAGTGAATGTTGGTGTTGTCTAAGATATTTTTTGATAAGCGCCTTCTGAAGCCCGCTTTATCGAAAAATTACAAAGTGCTTACAAATGCTTAACTGGCTGGAAGGTTTATCTCTGTGTGGATACTGGCCATTCTTGGGCGGACGCCGATCACAAAATGAGTGATTACACTTGCCAAGGAGCCTTTTTATGATTCGTGTAGCAACTTGTTGTGCAATAATAAATTTTATAAAATTAATTTTTTTGATTGAGATTGAGCGTCTATACTTTTTAGCAATTTTCATCTTCAATTACAAGCTAAACTTCCATATTTTTTGCCGAATATCCACTCGGAAAAAGTCAGGAAGGTCACGAGCAAAGAGTTGCTAAATTCTGTTGAGACAACCGGTTGTTGTAGATTTAAATTCATAAGCATATTAAGAAATTGCTTATGAATCCACAAATGGCATGATATTACTAAATCAAATTATATTTTCATCTCCTCAGCGGTGGAAGGGCAATACATCTCAATTTTCTCGAAGCAGAGCAAACCGACCTGATTTGCTACTGCCGTAATTGTAGATAGAAACACTAGGTTGTTGAATAGTCTAAACACACGTGCATGAATATGTCGGTAGCTCAGAAACAATTAGAATCAGAAACACAAGTCCGTATACAAGAACCTGACTTTGACTGGATAATCTATAGTCAGCTGTATGATGACCTAAAAGGTTTCAAAACCGAAGAGGACTGCTACAGGCATTGGTTGAGACATGGAAAACGGGAGAAACGTGTTGCTTCTTTAAGTGGAATCTATGAGAAGTTTGAGATAGATCCCACTGATTTCCCCGCAGATTTCGACTGGCAAAACTATGTAGATTTCAACCCTGACCTTAAGAATAAGATAACTAATGAATGGAAGGCAATCTTTCACTATTGTCAGGTAGGCATGAAAGAGAACAGAAAGTTCAAGATAGGCTATTTACAAACTTCAGATTTAGAGAAGCCTGAAACTGCATTACAAGATAGCAAAACCAACGATAAAGACAGTTTCAATTGGGAAATTGCTTTTCAACCCAATGCTATCACAGAAAACTCTTCACATGAGGAAGTTGCCCAGGATGACTTAAACAGGTACAAAAGAATAAGAGATAGTGCCCACAGAACGAAGCTCTCACCTGTTTTCTCTATCATTATGCCTATTTATGATAGAACTCAGCTACTGCGTGAGTCTTTAACGAGCTTGCTAAATCAGTCCTATTCAGACTTCGAGCTGTTGTTAGTTTTAGATGGCTCTCCTGATGCAACACGCGCTGTAGTTAAGGAGTTTTCCGAACGGGATCAGCGTATCCGTGTTTTTAGCTACGCAGACTCTAGCGGAAACGCTTGCCGAGGAAGAAATCGAGGCATCATTGAAGCAAGAGGAGAATATGTAGCGTTATCAGACAGTGATGATATCTCGACTCCAGACAGGCTAGAAGTGTCTTTAAGGACTTTTCAGGAGAATAGCTGCGATGCTGTTGCGGGAAAAGCCCGTTATATAATTATGGAAGGCAGGAAAAATAGCCCAGTCAAAATGCTATCTGAAAATGAAGTTTTCCCTTTAATCTATCCTATTCTTAAACGCGTTAATCCAATAGTAACATCGACTATATCAATCAGGCGCGATGTCTTGTTAAAGCATGGAGGCTTTCGACGAGAAATGGTTTATAGAGAAGATCATGAATTGTGGCTTCGACTAGCTCATCGTGGATGCAAAATGACTTTTGTTGAACATCTTTTCGGCCTTTACAGACTACATGACGATAATAACGAACTTAATTTCAAAGAACAGGATACTCATTGGGCTGAGATGATGCATAAGTACTATAAACTGCCCTTCGTTGATTGGAACATCTAATAGAAGTTGTGCGGTTGTTTTATTGAGAGAAGGCAAGATATCGTTCTTGTAATCTTTCTGAAGCATACTTTCCTTAGTCTATAAGGTCTGTCCCGGTCTAATTGGTAATGTTCTCAAGGAACTACCACAGCATTCTTTGTATATACTCTCCCCATTGACGACTATGCGTATTTGCTACATTTTGCCAACAGCTGGAATTTCAGGGGGTATCAATATTGTCATTGAGCATGCTCATCGACTTATTGATAGAGGTCATGATGTCTTTTTTCTACAGACAGAAGCAGAGCAAAGTTTCTCTTGGTATCCTAATTTCAGAGTCCCAATGCTCAGCATTCATCTTGAATCATCTATGCGCTACTACTTAAAGAAAGATGTAGATGTTTTAATCGCTACGGGATGGCAAACTGTTTATGAAATCCTTTGGAGAAAGCTGCCTGCATATTCATATGTTTATTTTGTTCAGGCCGATGAAAAGATGTTTTATCCAATGGACTCCACTGAGCATGATTTAGCTGATTTCACCTATACGCTACCCTTTCATTATCTTTCCGAAGCAAAGTGGATATGCGAAATGTTGCAGCGGGATTATGGGCATCAGGTTCAGTATGCGAGAAACGGTTTAAACTTTGATTTCTTCCATAAGGCAGAGCCAGTACTTCCAAAGCCTAAAGATAAGATTCGAATTCTGCTTGAGGGGCCTTTGTCCATACCGCGAAAAAAAATGGACGACGCTTTTCTAGCTACTGAGGGAATAGATGCGGAAGTTTGGTTGGTGACTTCGAACGGGGAACTTCAGCCATGGCAAAAGCCAGATTTGATGTTTAAGAAAGTTCCTATAACCATGATGAAGCATATTTACTCTGCTTGCGATATTTTAATCAAACTTCCTAGTGTAGAAGGAATGTTTGGCCCGCCATTAGAGATGATGGCTTGCGGTGGTACATGCGTAACCAGCGATGTCCTCGGACACGACGAGTATATCGTGGATGGACATAATTCCTTGGTAGTTCCAATCGGTGATTTCAGAGCGGCAAGGAATGCAGTTCTGAAACTGATTGAAGATCCAGACCTAATGATGCAGTTCAAGCAGAACAGTTTAGAGACTGCTAAGGATTTCGACTGGGGAAAAACAATAGATATCCTTGAAAACTACTTTGCAGAGCTTCTTCAAGATGAAGAGCTAAAAGGCATCCCGTTAAATACGAAAACTGTAAGTAAAAAACTTAGCATCGACCGACAACGAACAATATCGCTGAGGGTGCATTTAAGACGATATTTCGAAATAACCTGGAATATTGGCTTGATTGACGCACAACTTAGTACTGACAGACTTATTGATTCAATAACCTGTCCATTCGATGAATATACACACTTAAATTTAATCAGAGCAAAGGGATGGGCTTTTTCTCTGGAAGAAATGAAACGTCCTGAGAACGTTTGTCCTGTGTCAGCGGGTGAGCTTTTTGACTCATCTCAGTTCTCTTGGCAACAACGACCTGATTTGAAAGGATGGATTGGGTCAGAAGCCGAGTTTTCAGGATTCATTATGGAGATATTCTTAAGTACCGAGCTAGATGAGTTCAATATAGTAACCCAATGCTCAGACGCTGGTGAAAATAAGTTAGCAAAACTGGGTGAAAATCAAGGCAGCTATGGTTATATTGAGGAAATAACGCTATTTAGATGCTACAAAATTACTTTACCTGATCAATTTACTGATAGCTTCCTAGATGGTGTTTGTTTGGATTTAACACTAAGCGAAATACCAAAATTTATAGAATTGGGTTTTTCAAAGCACAGCATTTGGAAGTCAGGATTTTCTCTCTTACAGAGCATAGAAAAGTTAAGTGTCATTAGAATCGATGATCTTAGTCTCACTAAAGGTATCTTTCATGAAAGAAAAAAGAGCATACTTATTTGGCTACACAATGATATCGAGTTATTTGATGCTCGAATCGAATCTAGCCCTGGGGCAACTTTAGTTTAAAGTGATTATCATAGTGTACTCTTATAAAAGCTATTTTATGAGTAGTAACTTGTACATCCTTGGGAAGTTATGATCGTATATTTGGAACGGTAACTATGGATTCTGGCAAGCTAAAATCTTCAAGAGATGTTTTATTATTTATGCATATCACTAAGACTGCGGGAGGATCTCTAAAGGAAGCTCTTAAAACTTCCCAAGGCAGTGATGAATGCTTATTTTTTAATGTGTCAGACATGCTACCTGTAGTTCAGGAAAAACATAAACTAGTCTTCGGCCATTTCCCATTTGGTATTCATCACAATCTAAGTATAGCGCCATCTTATGCTTGTGTTTTACGCCATCCAGTGGTTAGGACTATATCTCATTATCACCATCTGTACAATAATGAAAAAGGGCCTGTAGGAGACAAAATAAGGGCAGGCGGAGAGGATATTAACGATTTTTTTGAGAAATCATACCATTGGGAGTTCGAGAATTTTTTTTCTAAGATAATCTCTGGTGAGAAGAAACTTGATTCCATAGGCGAAAATCCTAACTCTGAAGCTATGTACCAACAATCATGCAATAACTTAGAGAAATCTTTTAAATTCATAGGAATTTTTGAGTACCTTGATTTGACGGTTCTTTTGTTATCAGAAAAATTTGGGATCAGTATAGATAAAATCCCAAAAATAAACATTGGTAGCTATAAATTTGACAAAGTATCCATTTCTACTCTTCAAAGAATATCTGAGTTAAATCACTATGATCTCATTTTATACAGAGATATGGTCAACCGGTTCTTAAATAATTTCAAGGATTCTTATTACAATACTAGTATTACAAGTGAAGCTTAACTAAAACAGTTAGGTCTTGAGTATTGCGTTTTTATTAAAGTCTCGTCTATCCTGACTTACAGGCATACTACAAACGTTAAATATAGTAGCCAGTCAACGAAAGAATAAGAGTTTAGTCCATAAAAATGGACTAAACTCTCCAAAATTTAGAAACTTCATCTTAACCTAGCCCTTCAAGACTTGGTATTCAGAGCTTTTAGAATTTTACAGCACTCAAGTGATTAGAGGATTACATGCGATGAGCATACTACTGTGAGCGATGATCCTATTTCTAAAAACCGTCTCCACCAAGGGACAAGAGATCCTATCCCTAATAACAAAGGAAAAGGAAGAATAGACACCAGTAAAGACTACTCTACTATTTTTACAAGTTTGCGATCGCGCATCATTTTCGTCTCCCTCTGCCTAATTCCCTACCTTGCAGGTGGCGTCTTCTTATATATAGAAGGAATCAAGTTCCTAGCCATTGTTCTTCTAGCGATCCCCCTAATTTTATTTCTCATATTCTGGCTCCTTCAAAGAAGTACTAGATAGACTTCAGGCAGTCAAATACAAAGTATTTAGCCTATGAGAGTTCTTAACTACGCGACGCAAACCTATGGGCCACTGCCCAACAATCCTGACCATAGGTTTGCCTCTAGCTATGCCTTGCAATTCTATGCCAGCAACGCTATCTACACCTTCATTCCCAAAAATGCCTGTTCTACCCTACGGCTTTCTCTCGCCATTGCCAACGGTTGCATAGAATCTACCGCAGACTTCAACTGGATTCACCAGAATAATCAAACCTTCAGAGCAGACCTTCCTAGCCTCATCACCGCTAGCTACACCTTCACAGTCCTTCGCTGCCCCTATGCCAGACTAGCCAGCGTTTATCTAGACAAAATTGTTGGTAGAGACCTAGACGCCTGGAACCTCCTCGACTTGCTCAAAAGAGAAATTGAAATAGAAGCTCTCACCTTTGAGCGGTTCATTCTTTCTCTTACCCGGCCCCCCATCCGCAGAGGCAACATTCACTGGCGACCCCAGGTTGATTTTTTGGTGTATAAGCAATACGACGACTACTTTTGTCTAGAACAGTTCCCTACTGCCATTACCACCCTACAAGAAAAAATAAATCTCACCATCGTTGATGCCCGTCCGCTTACTCGTCATGGCATAGACGGGCTCACGCTCCTGTACGAAGGCAATTTTGCCACTACCCCACCTGACGAAATCAGAGCATTGAAGGCCGCTGGACAATGCCCCGCCCCCAAAGCCCTTTACACCGACAAACTCATAGATGTCGTTAGCCAGCACTACAAAGCAGACCTCGAACTCTACAGCCAGCTTTTTGGCACCGAAAACTTGATGTTTTCCTAGTAGACTACACTGGACTAAGAGCCTGTTGTTGCGCATGGATTCCAGTATTCGAGGGATACATAGATTCATCAAATAATCTCTCAAGGCAGATTCTCCAATCCCAAGAGGATAAATCTACATCAGATGTTTTTCTGACAAGCACACTAGAATGACAGAAAAGACTATACACAGGGTGTCCAACTTTTTGCTGAGGGGAGTCAATAGAAAACCTTCCTACAAGAGGTGTTTCCATTCCGGAATCTAGCACTTCGAAACCAAGCTCAGGACAGAATAGGCATCTTAAACCATGTTCATTAAATTGAAAGAAATGCCATGGTGCCTCATGCTCACTATGAGAAAAGTGAGTTTCAATTCCAACGATTCCACCTACCTTCAAAATCTTGCTGATTTCCTCTACAACAACCCACGGCATTGCCAGATGCTCAAAAACCGCAGTGGAGTAGATGTAGTCAAAAGTAGATTTCTTAAAATGTGAGCTAAGTCGATGCGCATCTCCAACAACGTCCACATTATGACCGGGCAAAACGTCAAGACCTGTATAGGAAGCTAAAGGTATAAACTTCGAACGTTTTGAAACTCCAGTCACTTCTCTAGAGCCAATCTCTAAAAAGTTGCAACCCTGAAAGTTAGCGTTTTCAGCAAAATACCTCCAATGACCTCCATGGTTGAAAAACTTTGGCTTCAGACTATTAAATCCCCGACGCCCGGAACCCTCTTTAAACTCGTATAAAAGGCGGTCTGATGGGCTCGGGGTGCCGATTATTTTCTCATCAAATGCTTTACTGTTCACAATTATCTCCTACAAAGGTTATCTTTCTTCTCGGAATGACTGCGTATGATGCAAAATTGCACAGCGTAGAAGACCCAATATCTCAGATTGTGCTTTGAGCTATATAGCCCAGAACCGTTAATATTTTGAACTATATCTGAACGCTGAAAATATACCCTGAATCTTGATAATCTCAATACTACTAAAAGTTAAACCCGAGCTAGCGATTTAAAATGCTGCTTTGCAAACATATAGATCTCAGCATCTATTTTGTTATAATTTTCCATAAAATGCTTAACCTCTTTGTTGCTGAGTAAAGTTTCAGGCTTTAACCGATATTTCAAATTTCTATTTTTTCTGTGCAGGCTAAACGCCATCTCGCAGTCGTTCATAGCAATGAACTTTCGTACACTGCTTTCGTATTCTTCAGTCAGCCCGACCAAGTCAAGCGTTGTGATGTTGTCAATTGCTATTTGAGCGTCAAAACGTCCCTGCTCATCGCGAAAATATTTGGCCTGATTATTCTGAAAAAGGCCTGCATGTTTTTGAAGTGCTGGAATAAGCTGAGCAGGATCGTTGAGGTCTAAAGATCTAAGCTCTAACGACATATCCTGAATAATTTTTGGATGACCCTTAAAAAAATCCTCTCCAACATCAAAGATATGAATAACCCAATTAATGTGGGAGATCAGCTGCTTAACCGGATCTCTCAGGATAGTCATCATAAAATAGTCGTTTCTATTGAAACCGTTAGCCTGAAAATCGGTAAAGTTTAAGTGACCAGATATATAGTCAAACTCTCTTATTTTGACTGGGTTCCGAAAAGTACGCGCCTGAAGATCTAGATACTTTTCGCAGTGAGCATCACCTACCAAATTTTCAGCCAGAAAAGCGTTAAAGGAAGAGCCCGCAGTTTTAGGAACGTGAATAAAAAATACCTTTTTCTTCATAATATTTTTGTTTATAACTGACTCAGGAAACATTTGTAGGCTATCAGCTGGCTGCGTTGCCTAGTTGCCTATATGATCTCTAATGAGATGAATGCACCTCAGGCTTACCATAGTACATCTATTGATGTTGATTTATACATTTATGCTCTGACTGTGCTTCATAGTGCTTACTTCATAGCAGTGGCTATCGGCGGCTAAGCTCAATGGTGCTTATTTCTAGCCAGTTTCTGTCAAGTAGCCCTTTGACCTTAAGCTGAGAGCAGTTCGCCGCTATTTCTTTTGCCTCTATCTGAGCATGAAAGCCGCATTGCTCTGAGCCAATAATGTTGGGATAAATGCTGGCAACATCTACACGAGGAACATCCACATTCACAATCTTTAAGGCCGTCTCATCTTGGAATATTCCAATAGACTCCACCTCGTGCCGTACGCTCAAAATCCATCCTGAAATGTTGATGTTTTTTACGTCATTGCAGGGTTTAGGTGAGTCAATATGCGACTTAAAAATTTGAGATTCATCATACCTGATTGAAACGTCACTCACAGAGACCAGTTGCTTCTGCAGGGCAATCATTTCTTGGAAACTAGCTGTTGACAGTTTGGCTTTGGCTTTTCCAAAAGCTGGTTTGACCTGCTGTCGGTAATGGGTATGTTGACTAAGTGCCCCTCCAGCTTTCTTATCGCCCCTAATCTGAAAGCTGGCAATCTGGACGACACTGCCATCGGCGAGCGTCACGATGACATCTAACTTAGTATCTGGTGGGAGTTCTAATAGATTGCACTGAACTCGAAACCCAGAATCTAGAGAAAACTCTGAGTTTGGATAGACAGCGGCGACATCGGCTCTTGGGTGAATGTCAGTCGTTGAACCCATTACCAGACCGCTGGCAACCACCTCTACCTCCTTAACCGCACATGTTTTGCCGATCACCCAACCAGAAATCTGCGTAACAGCAGTGAATCTGCCGACTTGAGGTGAATCGAGCCAGCTTTTTAATACCGGTGATCCCTGCGCTAACACCGCCTGATTGACCTCCACTACATCGCCACAAAAAACGGCTTTGATAGAATAGTCTTCTCTTGCCCTGGTTAAGTTAAGGTTGTAGCAAGGATCGTTGTCAATAACCTCTCCCCACTTTGCTCGCAAGATTTTGGCCTCTCGCTGAAGCCTCGCTATCTTCTCGGGCGTATCTTCATAGCCTCTGCTTTTAGACTCGTAGTGGTAAAGCTCTACATGAGGCAGCCAAACGTTTCTATATCCTGCATTCTGTATCTTGATACACAGCTCTACGTCGTTAAAGGCAACTCCTAAGGCTTCTTCAAATCCGCCAACAGACTCAAAAACATCCCGGCGACACATCAGACAGGCTGCTGTAACGGCTGAATAGTTATTGAGCGCAATAAGCTGCCCGACATAGCCAAAATCATCTCTGTGCGCATGTCTGTGGCTATGTCCTGCCGCGTCACCAATTCCTAGAACGACCCCGCCATGCTGAAGCGTATCGTCTTCGTAGTACATTTTTGCGCCCACAGCCCCAATGCTAGATCTTTGAGCCTGCTCAACCATACCCTCTATCCAGCCGGGTGTAATAATCTCGGTATCATTATTCAAAAACAGAAAGTAGTCACCTGTGGCGCGACTTGCAGCATAGTTGTTGATTTTCGAGTAGTTAAACGGAACGTCATAGAGGATATGTTGAAACCGCACTGGCGCTCTGTTTTTCCACCGCTGAATCAGCGCCAGCGTCTCTGGCTCGTCGCTGCCGTTGTCAAGCAGGATAATTTCGTAGTTGGGATAAGTGGTTTTTTCGAAAATAGATCGCAAGCAGGTATCTAACACATTCCCTAAGTTGCGCGTTGGGATAATAATGCTGACGAGCTTGTAGTCTTTGATCTCGTATCTAGGTATATAGATGCCGGGTACCTGCGGATTCATTTCGATGCGTCCGTGCTCACCGCGTCTTACCAGCGCTTCGGTTAGGGCTTTAATCGCCGCTTTGTAGGCATAGGGCTTGGCTTCTGCGCCGCTAGTGACTGAGGATTCAATCACTCTCCAGTGGTACAAAACTTTAGGAATATGAAAGATATTCTGGGTTTTCTCTGTGAAGCGTAAAACCAAATCGTAGTCTTGACTGCCCTCAAAGCCCAGGCGGAATCCGCCTATCCGTTCAAAAATGCGCCGCCGGTAGGTGCCCAAGTGACATACGTACATTCTAGATAGAAAGGTGTCTGGGCTCCAGTCGGGTTTGAAATAGGGGTCGGCGCGTTCTCCAGTTAGCAATCGCTTATCTTCATCCGAATAGATCATATCTGCGTCGGGATGTTGGTTGATGAGCGAAACGACTTCATACAGGGCATCGGGCGTTAACTCATCGTCGTGGTCGAGAAGAGAGATAAATTCTCCTGTGGCGATAGTCGCAGCTGAATTAGACGCAGCTGAAATGTGGCCATTTTGGGTTCTAAATACGGGCTTAATGCGACTGTCCAACCGGGCGTATTCTTCAATGATGCTTCTAACATGAGGTTGAGTCGAACAATCGTCAGCAATGCACAGCTCCCAGTAGGGATAAATTTGATCCAGCACAGACTGAATCATCTCTCGTAGAGCAGATTCTGGCGGATTATAAGTAGGTACTAGAATGCTAATAACAGGCTGATACTTGAAGTTGCATACCGCCGCAGGCATGATCGATAAATGCTCCAGCTCCGGTGCACTTTCGAGAACCCAAGCTGCATAATCTGCGGGCACTACCGTTGGACTATAAAAAGCCTGATGAAGCCGTTCTCTGCGGGCGATCGCCTGCTCCAATTTTTGCTGTATCGCTGAAGCAACAGAAGCCGAAGTATTTGCGGGCATAAGTGCGATCGCTGTTTGATACTGGCTGATAGCATCATCAACATAGCTATAACGATAAAAAGCATCGGCTAAGGCCACTCGCAAAGCAGCGCTTTGAAAATCTTTCGATAGGGCTTCTAGACACTGCTTAATAGGTACGGGTTGCTGCTCATGTTGCTTTTGCACAGCTCGATTGAGCTTATCAGACACATGTGGTAGGCGGGGTTGCAATGCTAACGCTTGTTGATAGGCCAAAGCCGCTTCCGCAAATTTATTGAGTTCAAAGAGCGCATTTCCTAAACCGCAGTAAGCTACATAAAAGTCAGGATTGAGTTTTACAGCATTCCTATAGGCAATGTGCGCGTCTTCAAAACGCCCCTCAGCAAACAACTGTTGCCCCTGACTATACTGAACCTGAAATGGCTCCAACCTCAGGGGTTGGGTTTCAATAACGGCCACCACTTCGCTAGCGGATGTAGCGCTAACAGGTTCTTTTTCCGTTATTGTTGTTATCGCTTTACTTTGCTGACTATTAGCTGCTAAGTTAATTTCTGCCAACAGATTTTTCAGCAAGTTACCGTTAGGCTCTAGATCAATCGCCTGTTGACAACATTGTTGTGCAGCCTTGTATTCTTTTTGAGCTAATAAAATAGTAGAAAGATGATAATAAGCCAAAGAATTTTGATTGTTAATTTCAATCGCTTTTCGAAGCGTCGATATGGCTGCTTTTTCTAGCCCCGTGTGATGTAAAACTCTGCCTAAATTGATGTACGTCCAGCCATCGTTAGGTTCAATCGCGATTGCCTGTTTATAAGCATCAGCAGCAGCCTGAAACTTGTTTTGTCTAAAGAAAAAGTCGCCTGCCTGCCTTTGTGCGACAAAATCATTGGCAATTTTTGCTTTGAAATCAGGTTCTTTTTTAAGAAACTGAGCATAGCTGTTGTCTGCTTCCCCTAATCGACCTAATTGAGACAGTGCGATCGCCATTTTGCGATAAGTATCAGCGGTATTCGGTCTTATCGTCAAAGCACTCCTATACAGACTTATCGCTTCCTCCCACCTTCCTAACCCTAAAAGAGCATCACCTAGCCAACTTTGAACCTGCCAATCAGGCTGCTCACCGTCAGGAATCGCATCAATAGCCGCATGACAAAGCGTGAGCGCCGAATTAAATTCTTTTTTGGCTAACAATTGCTGTATCTTTTCTTGATAGTCACTTGGATTAGTTGACACAACTGTACCTGAATCGCTTTTCTTTTTGTGACGAGTAATCATAGAAAATGTTCTCAAAGATACAATTGATCAAAGTGGAAAGTTTGTCTGCCTTTAAGCCTAATCAGCTTCTCTTTAAGCCGCTCATAAAAACTGTACGACATCCTATTTGCTAATAGGATTAGGAAGATCCTTAAACCGTTTTTTATAGAGGTCTACGTCTTGTCTATAGCGAATTTTACTTTTTATTATTAGCTCGGGTGTAAAAAGCTGTGACGGTTTAGGCATACCGCCTAGCTCTCTTAAGCTATGCGGATAAATGTTATGAAAGCTCAATGGGCCATCGAATTGTTGATAATGAGTAACGTGACTTGAAACTTCTTTTCTAATTTTAATGTCAAACTTATTTTCTAAAGAATCTATGACGTCACCTAATGCTTCGAACTGACCAATGAAGTCGAACTTAACCCGTGCTACAAAATTATGTTGGGGCCGCCAGTGATCGTTTAGTAGGTAATCGGGTGTTCTTGTCAAATAATCTACAAACTGAGTAAATGTAATCGACTTTTCAATATCTACCGGTTTACCTAAATAAACCTGCACGTTTTGAATAATTTCCTGAACAAACAGTTCTGGAATTCTGTGCTTGGCAAACTTATCCAAATAGCCGCTTACAATTCTACTAAAAGGGTTCCTTAAAACGACAAACTTAAAATACTCGTCTGATTCTAGGCATTCTAGTAGATGAGTTGCACTTGTATCTTCTATTTTTTGGTTGATAAATTCATGGACACTTTTACGCGAGGCTTCAAATTCGTCTTTAAACTCGCTGTTGTCTATCAGCATTGCTTTGAAAAGAGTACAGGCATTTTTCGGAATGCTGCAATAAACTGTTTTCAATCGTTCATTTATAAAGTAGTAGCCTGCTGGATTAACCGGTGAATTATTTGGATCAAAAAAACCAAACTCTGTCAGATGTCTAGCAAATACATAGCTTGCACTATTTTCTGTATTTTCTTTTGTGTCTAAAGTTTTCCAAAGCGTTTGTATACTCTGTTCAGTATGTTCTTCTAAAGAGCTGGATGTTTTCTGAAGTAAACTACTTACCTTATCAAAATTGCTAAAGCGGTCTTGTAAACTCATAGCCGCCATGTAGTTAATGGCAGATTGATTATAGTCTTCTACTGCCCGCTGATGTAAGGCATTGGCCAGTCTTTGGTATAGCCAAGCCGGTTGATCTCTATTGAGCTTTATCGCCTTGTGATAGCTGGATATAGCTTCCGAAGTGAGCTGCTTTTCTTCTAAAGCAATTCCCATCTGCGTATAGGTTTTATCGACTTCTGGATTCAGCGCGATCGCCCGTTTATAGCATTCAATTGCCTCATCAATCCTTCCTTTTCTTACCAGCAAAGGCCCTAATGCCAAATATATCCAAGCCTGTGGCACTGGCTGAATCGCCAGTGCCTTTTGATAGCTGGTAATTGCCTCATCCCACAGCTCCTTTTCTACAAAGCCCTTTGCCTGTTTAATCAATTCTTGAAAAGATAAATCCTGAAAAAGCAGCTTAGAACTTTCAGACAAGCTCTGTTCAGGAGAAAGATTTATAGAGGTTTCTTTAGGATGAGTCATGTCTTAAAAAATGTTAGATATCTAAAATTTAGTGGTTACTATATGGTTTTCTTGTGATCAAGCTGGTAGCTCCAACCAAGGATGAAGCTGCATCATCTCCTGATGTAGCTGTTCGATGTTACCTTGCCGGTTGCTAATGCTATTTAGCATAGAAGTATGGTGTGTGCGATAGCGAGCCAAAATCTCTGGCACCGGCACACCATAAAAGTCCTGATCAATAAACTTGCACCATAGCTGATAGTCCTCCCATCCAAGCTGGCCAACAGCACCCAGTTCTGAGTAGCCGTCTACAGCGATCAGCGACTCTTTCCGAATCAGACTCATTGCATCAATACAGTTTGTGCGCTTAAAGCGATCGCGATTCCACACCACATTCCCCATCAGCCCCGTCTCCTCACCAAACTTTTCAATAATCGGGTAAGCCATCGCCGCCTGCGAATCCGCTTCTAACGCTTCTAAACAACGCTCAACACAGCGAGGATAAAGCAAATTATCCGCATCTAACACAAACACATACGGCGTTTTACTCTCACTCACAGCCGTATTACGCGCGCCCGACAGCCCCTGATTTTGCTCATGCCGAATCAAACGAACCTCATTAAATCGCAGCGCATGAGACTTTAGCCAGCGTTCTGCAACTGCCAAAGAATCATCCGTAGAGCAATCTTCGACAACAATCAAATCCAAGCCGAAATGAGTTTGTTGATACACCGACTCTAGCGTCTCAGTAATATGCTGCCGGTAGTTGTATAAGCTAATACAAACCGTCACCTGACTAGCCAGTAAACCACTCTGAGAAAAAACAAACTGATGAGGATGCGGCCTAATCATCATGCGTTTCCTCCTGCTGCGATTAGCGCCAGTGCATGGCTCATTACCCGGCTCCCGCTAAACTGTTCCTTTAGGGTTCTATGCCCCGCCTGCCGAATTCGCTCAGCAGCGGCCTGTCCTACCGGGTCCCGCAGCAACCATTCAATTTTTGCAGGCATCTCTGCCAGCGAACAAGCCACAAAATGCTCACCCGCCACCAATCCTGGCACATCATGACAAGGCTCGGTCACCACCAACGTGTTTTGCCACAGCCCATGAAACATAATGCGATGCCATTCAAAGTACGGCAGCTCATCGCGATGAATATTCAACAATATTTTGCTGCGACGGCTCAGCCCAATCACCGCCTCGGTATCTAGCGCTTGGTCTTGCCCTTTTATCAGCGGTACGCCCATCGGCGGAATATGTAAAAAGCATCGATACTGACTGAGCCACTGCGCACTCCGCGCAAAAAAATCTTCCCGCCGAGGATTCAGCGTACCAATAAAGTGAATATCAAGTGGCCGATCCTGCAAAGGTGCTTCAAGCTCGGGCAGGCGCTGACTCACCGCCGCCGACAAGCTTCGCAGCGCTAACAAATTAGGCAGCGTTTCAGCCGCAGTAAAGGGCGCATAGTTGGGCAGGTAGCCAAAAGGCATCCAGTAGGCAGGCAACCCCAAGGTTTGCATCATCGCCGCAGACTTTACATTGATATCAAAAATGGCCTGTGTATGACGTAAAAAGTGAAAAGCCTTAGAGAACCAGGTCGTTTGTGGCTGCTCTACATTCACCATAATGGCCTTCGCGAGCCAGTCAGACCGTTGCGCCCACGTTAGCCCCTCACCCAAATAAAAGAACTCATGAGGCGCAATCACCCAATGACCATCCAAATCATCAGGCGGATTGTCTTGCTCGCTTAAGCGCAATACGCTGTGGCCTGCATAGGTCAGCGCATCGGCAATAAAGTCCGCGATTTCAGTAATAAAGTAGTTCCCTTGAGAATTGCAGTAAACCCCCAGCTTTTGGCTAGTGAGTACCTGAAAATCTCCAAGGTTGGTTCCTTCCCAAGCCCTCAGATAGTCGGCATCACCAGGCGTTGGTTGGTTCAACAAGTGAGAGAACTGCTGAGCACTAAATGCGGTTCTGCCTTCTTTAGTGCCATAGGCCAGATAATGCTCTAACGGATCAATCTCGCTTGCCGCCACATCCGGATGCATTTCACGATAAAAAGCAATGTTAAACAAGGGATGCGGGTCACAGCCTTGTTTGTAGCCAAAGTAGTGATAGTGGGCCAGCGGATTTAAACCTTGTTCTACCACTTCAGGATGCTGGCTGCGGTAAAATGCATCATCAAATAGGGGGTTGGGCGATCGCCCAGCAGCGCTGCCATGCTGAATGTAATGGCGCAGCAATGTCTCATCATCTGCATCAGCGAGATTCGGATTGGCAGCCCGATAGTAGACCGCATCAAATAGGTGCGTGTGCCTCAGAAGATCTGCGACGGTATGGGGATGTTTTAAATCCTCTAGCGATCGCACCTCTGTCGTCACCGTTTTCGACAGCGCTCTATTTAACAAGACGTGAGCCTGCTGCGGATCGTCTTGGGCTAGCAGTTTAGAAAGGGCAAGGGCAATGCTCGAATTAGCCGGCTGAATTTGAAGGGCCATATGGTAGGCGGCGATTGCCGCCTCGACCTTTCCCTCATTCACCAACTGCTCCGCCAGCTCCTGATAATAGCGAATGTTTTGCGGATCATGCTCTAACAGTCGTTGCAAAGCGCCCGCCAGCCTGGGCGGTGCCTGCTCATTACTCGGATCTAGCGCGAGCACCTGCCGATAGTTTTGCGCGGCGGCTTCCCATTTCCCTAGCTTTTCTGAAACTTCAGCCAAACTATAGTAAGACCATACAAAGTCGGCTTTAATCGCGATCGCCACTTCATAGGCCGCCGCCGCATCTGCCCAGCGCCCTAGCTTTTTGCAGCAGTCGCCCAGCCCATGATGCGCCCAAGAAAACCGAGGATGCAGCGCGATCGCTTTTTGATAAGCCGCGATCGCCTGCTCCCACTGGCCCTGTTCTCTTAAAGTTTCGCCCTGCTTCTGGAAGGCGATCGCCCGCTGCTGCGCTTCAGCAGAAGCATTCACCGCACTGTTCGCACTGTTTGCACTATTGCCAGCACGCGCAACAGAACCTGCTACCTGCCGCACCTCAGCAACAGTATCTTGAATAGCGTTATCCTGAATAGCGTTATCTTGAATAGTTGTATTTTGAATAGCGTTATTTTGAATAGTTGTATTTTGAGTGATTTTATTTTGAATAGTATTATTTTGGGTTCGCCTAGAAGCAAAGGTTTGAATCACCGCCTTAGCTTCTGTAGGCTGATTTTGCTGGAACAACAGCTTGGCCAACGCCTGATAGGCCGCCGCTAAATCGGGCTCCAAATGAATCGCCTGCTTATAGCAATTGATGGCCGCCTGAATATTTTTATCCTCAGATTTACCGGCAAATGTATCCCCAGACTTACCGGCAGACTTACCGGCAGATAGCACAGCCGCAACTTGCATACATTGCTGAGCATTAGGCCAGCTCGGCTCTAACAAAAACGAATGATAGAGCGCTTCAGCCGCCGCCTGTGGCTGCTTGTTTTTTTCCAACAGTCGGGCCAATCCTCGATACAGCTCCGCTGACCGCGGAGAGGCATGAATCGCCTCTCGATACTGTTGAATGCTTTGCTGAAGTGATTGAGCCTGATTAACCTGAGCCTGATTAACCTGAGCCTGATTAACCGGCTGAATACTGGCCCCTGGAGAGCGCTGAACATTTGCGGTAAACGCCGGAGAAAAATTCGCCTGCTGTGTGACCAAAGGCTGAGCATAAGAAGGCGACATCGTATGTCCGGGCTGAATTGCCGAAGGCGCTAGGCGTCTGGCTGCTGTATTGGCTGCTGAATTAGCAGCTATAGGGCCAGTAGGCTGAGCTGGCAAACTAGAACCGGGGCGAATCAGCTTCTTTTGAGAAGAAGCTCGAATCAGCTGATTAATAATTTTTTGATTTTTGGCTGAAAGCTGAATAGGGCCTGCCGAAGAAACAATAGGCACTGGCCGAGGAGAGACTTGACCGTTATTGAGGCCGTTACTGAGGCCGTTATTGTAGTCATTTCTATTGCCATTAGTGCTCGCGACCACTTGCTCGTTTCGCGGAGTATTGGGTTCATCCTGTCCCGAAGGAATGAGCCGAGGCCGAGCCGAGGCCCCCGTTAAATCCAACACTTTGCGATAGCAAGCAACTGCTTCTTGCCAATCGCCCTTATCTTCTAGCAAGTCGGCCAAGCGCTCGTAACCTGGGACAAAGTTCGGATCTTGCTTAACGGCCTGCTGATAAAAATAAATCGCCGATTCTCTGTTCGACTCGCCTTCTGTCGAATCTAGCAACGATTCTAAAAGCTGGCCGATGCGATAGTGATCCTGAGCCGTACCGAGTTCAGGCTGTAGCCTAAAGGCCATCGCCAAACAATTTGTTTCTTTTTTGGTTTCGCCAAGCTTGTTCCATACCTTGGCAAGGTTACAATAAGCAGGCGCAAAAGCCTTGTCTTGGTCGAGGGCTTTTTGGTAGTAAGCGATCGCCTTGGGCCAGTCTTTTTTATAGGCGTAGAGACTGCCCAAATTGTTATACACTTCGGGAAAATTAGGCTGCAATATCAGCGCCCTGGCATAGGCGCCCATCGCATCCGTTCGCTGCCCCTGCCGCTGCAAAATATTGCCCCACAGCTTGTAGGCTTCTGCCGTGTTGGGGTCAAGCCGTAGCGCCTGCTGGCAGGCTTGGCTTGCTTTTTCCCACTGCCTTTCATCGCAGTAGGCTTGAGCTTGCTGTAAATAAATATCGATAACGTCTTTATTGACGGGCTGATTGGCTAGTTTATGTAGAGGTTTATCTATAGGTTGATTGAGGGGTTGATTGAGAGGTTGATTGAGGGGGGCTGCGGTCAGCTCACCTGCTGGCTCGTTTACAGGCACTTCCATAAGTAAAGGCTGTGTAGTATTTTTCATAATTTGGACATGAGTTGCCCTATCAGCCTGGCTACCAAAAGAGCGACCCAAAGAAGATGAGTCTGACGAAGGAACCGAATTTAGACCAACTGAATTTAGACCAACTGAATTTAGACCGACAGCCTGCATTGCTAACTAACCCTCAAAAGAGGCCTGCGAAAAGGCCTATGAACGAAGTGTTATCACTCACAAGATGTTCTATCTCTCCTAAACCCTTTCCGGATAAACCCTCGCCTCTCAGCTTGTTTTATCTCCGTATAGCATGTGCCAAAAGCTATCTATTTCCTCTGTACTTACCGCTTACTTGCGACTGGGTTTGCGACTAAAAATGACCAGGAACGTTAAAATCAAAGCCCTAATACTTAAGACTTTGTAAAAAGTACAATAATATTAATTTGCTTGAATGTCGTTTTTATATCAAAAAAGATGATCTTGTTCAAAAAAACATAAATCAATACTTCAGAGAGATTGACAAGCCAAAAGAAGCTTTTTTGCCGCTGATTCATGCATTTGGGGCGACGGATAGTAACGGTTGTGCGTAATTTCAGACGGCTTCAGCTGAATTTTACCGGCCTCATAGTCACGCGATCGCGTCAGCGAAACCAACTGCTGCGTTTTGCGACTCATCAGCGGCTGCGGTAAACCCTCTGTGCCCACATGCTCCACATAGGCGTCACAGTGCGATCGCAAAATATCGACCATCGGCTGATTCACTAAATGCGGAAAGTTAGAAAACAGCTTGAACAGACTCTCGTAAGATTCGGTGTAATCGGGCGATCGCTTAGACAACCACAGCAGTACCTTGGGCACCGTAATTTTTTCTAAAAGCTGAATAAATTCAGCCAAGTATCGGCTTCGAGTTTCTGCGACCAGGTCAAACAGCGTTTTCCGGTCGGCAGTCTCTAGCAGCTGCTGGTAGGCATAGTCAGCAGGCACCACTTGGCCATTGTCTAATATATATTGCTCTTGAGAGTAGCTAGCAGCTTTAAACAAAGAATTAGACTGGGAGCGACCTGAAAAAACGCCAATCGTGACAAACCGAGCGCTATTGATAACGTCAATCAGGGCGCTGTGCTTAGGATCGTTATAAAAAGAGGGGCCAATACCTGCAAACCCCAGGTTAAGCGCCGGTAAGTTTAAGGCCTTCCCCAGCAGCTGAGTGTAGGTCGTCGGCGAAAAACGCCCAAAGGTATAGGCCGCGCCCAATGCCACATGATACCCGCCAGGCGTTAGGCTCGCAGGCCGGGGGCCTCTGAGCGAAAAGCCCGCCTGCGGTGTCCATAAGTTCCACAGCTGATAGTCTACAATTTCAGCATCTTGCTTCTGGTAGCCTTGGGCGCTATGCATTAATTCGGGCCGCATCAAGTCAGGGCGCATCAAGTCAGGCTGCACCAAGTCGGGCTGGTTTTGATTTTTTGTAGGCGTTGGCTGCGCTTCAGTCGGCATCACGGCTGCGCTCCTGCGTTAGGGTTATCTGCGGTTATCGGCTGCAAGCCCATCGGTATTCAAAGGAGTATGATCCCACTGAAACGATTGGCCCAGCAAAGTTTCAAGCTTTTGAGTATGCGGCGCAAAAAAGTCGGCCAAAGGTTGTCGAATGCGGTCTTCTAGCGGGCGATAGCTGCCGACATTGTGTTTTTCATAAATTTGCTTGGGATTATCAGCAATCCCCAAGGTTTCGTACAGCTGCTTCAGCGTTTGGGCAGGCTGCAAGAACAGATCTTCGCTTTTTAGCACCAGCAGCTGCTGCCGCGGAAACACCGTTAGCCAGCGCTCAAGGTGATGGTAATAAAGACTGTTGCCAATATGGCGGCAGCGGTTCAGCACGGGCCAGGGGATGCTGCCGTCGGCAGTAGTTGCCTGCTCAATCAAGTCGATTTCTTCAGCGATCGCGACTTCAAAGCTACGTTTTTCCGCACCGTTCCGCACCATCATGCTATAGCGCGACAAAGTGCGATCAATCGGGTCTCGTAAAATAACGGCCAATTTAATCTGCGGAAAATGTTTAAAAATTCGCGCTGGCGCTTGATTGTTGTATAGATAGTTGGCAGAGGTTTCGCCCGTAATAAACTCTGCATTAGCGTTGGGCTCTGCAAACATGGCCGGAAAATGTGACAAATACCATTCAATCCCCTGCTCATATTCCGTATCAAAAAAGTCAATCTCTTTTTCAATCGGCGGCAAAACAGCTGGGTGCTGACGTAGATATTGATACAAAGACGTGGTGCCGCATTTTTCAGCGCCAATAATCATAAAGTCTGGCTGACGCCGCGCCGCGAGGAGGGGTCTGCTAGCAAGATCAGATGAGTTAGGGGCCAGATCTGCCGATGAATCTGCCGATGAAGGCGCCAATGAAGGTGCCGATGAAGGCGCCAGCTGACGGCTTATAAGGCGATCGCCCACCTGCCTAAAACACTCAATAGCCTCAGCGAGCTGCCCCATTTTGGTTAGCGCATAGCCCAGCGCCACCCGCGCAGGCAACAGCGCTGGCTGCTCACTCACAATCGATTGGCAAACCTCGGCAATTTCTTGAAACAGCGGATCGCCTTTGGGCAGGTCGTAGCGCATGAGGTTGTAGCGCAGCCGACTATAGACTGAAAACAGACGCGGCTGCTGCCGCAAAGCCTGTAAATAGGCACTGACGCTGCTTTCAACATCGCCCGCTTGCTTAAAAGCTTGAGCCTGTTGGACATACCCCTCCGCAAGGCTGTTGCGCACTTCGCTTAAGCTCGCGTCAAGGGCAAGCGCTTGCTCGTACTGGGCGACTGCCAACGCCCATTGCTGCTGCCGCACATACAGCGCCGCCAGCTTGACCCGTGGCCCTACCTGCTCGGGATGATGACCAACAGCCTGCTCGAATGCTTCGATAGCGTTCTCTAGCTGTCCTTGGCGCTCAAAGAGATCGCCTTTGGCTTCATACAGCTCAGCTTTGGTCGCATCGGTCAGCGACTCTGGGGTCAGCGACTCTGGGGTCAGCGACTCTGTAGGCACTGGGGTGTTATTGATCTGGGGAGCTGGCTGGGAAACGGCTGGCTGGGAAACGGCTGGCTGTGAGCAGTAGGCGATCGCCCGTTGGCAGCTAGCGATGACCTCAGGCCAATTATGCTGTTCGCAACTGAGCTGAGCCTGCTTCAACGCCGCCGCGATCGCCGCTTCAAAATCAGCAATCTTAAGGTCAGAAATCTTCAGCTCAGACAGCTCAGAAGCTGCGATCGCCGGTTTACCTTCATTTTGCGTTCCAAGGCTGGCATCAGGGGTGGGGCGATCGCACTCAGAACTCATCGTAGAATCTATATTGAGAGTCATATTATAGGGACGTATTATCGAGAAGCATTAAACGCAGGGGCTTTTTTCAGAATAAGTTGGTGAGACTGATTCAAAATTTCTACCTCATCAGTCACCGAGGCTATAAAAGCATCTATCCCTACCCGAGAAGCCTGATCCGGATCTTGAGGATGCCGCCACTGATAGTCTTTAAAAATCATCAAGCCAGAAGGCTTCAATAGCGGCCAAGCTTGGGTCGCGATCGCTTTAATATAGTCGCCTTGCTTCTCGTCGCTCTGAATGTAAATGATTTCAAAGGCTTCTACCTCAATTTCTACCCCAGCGTCTACCTTAGCCTCTACCTCAGCAGGAGCTGGCCTATCCAACGCCTCAGACAACTCTTTTGATAATACAGAAAGCTGGTGAGAGATATCGCCCACGCTAAAAATCACCTTGTCGCTCACTTGGCCGCTAGCATCGGTTGATTGCAAGAGCTTCGCAACAGTCTTTTGTAAATCTGGCGGTATAGCCGGTGTAATACAGGTCAATTGGTCACCAGGGTGCCGTAAAACCTGATCGGCTAGCCAGCAAAGGCTACTGCTGTCACTGCTCCCCAACGAGAGCACATGCATGGGATCTCGCCAAACGCCCGGCTCATTAAACTGAGCCATATGGCTCTCCCAAATCGGAATATTTTCACTAAACCAAGTTTGGCCGAATTCATATTCTTGATCAGCACAGCGCTGCCAGCCTCGCAGGCGAAAAGACTGCTGATGGGCAGCGGCGGCGGCAGAAGAATCTCCTTTTTTGCTCAAGGCATTGCCCATAAAGCAGTAGGCCCAAGGAAAAGCTTCTACCGTTTGAATAATTACCTGGCAGGTCTTAATCACCTCATCCCACTGGCCCAGCTGCATCAACACATTCATCAGGCCCATGTAGGCCCAATGGAGATGGTCATTAATTTCTAGCGCCAGGCGAAAGTGAGTCACGGCCTGCTCAAACTGCTGAGCCTGCCGATAAGCGCGACCTAATCGGTAGTGCGCCATTGCTTTTTCCGGATCTTCGGTAGCTAGCTGCTCAACAAACTGCTCAAACAGCTCAATGGCTTTTTCTTTTTGTCCTTGCCGTAACAACAGGTCGCCCAAGGCATAGTAAGCCGCTGACAAAGAATCATTTTGTTCTATCGCCCGCTGAAAGCAGAGTTTTGCTTGCTCTATCTGACCTTGCTTTTGCATCACCCACCCGAGCTGAAGATGGCCATCGGCAGTAGCGGCATCCGGGCGAATTTCTAGCACTTCATTAATAACTTTGCTCTCTGACCGGTAGTCTCCGATCTGGTTGTAGGCTTTGGCCAAACGCTGGCGAACACTCAAATCATCGGGCTTGTTTTCCAAAGTCCGCTGCCAATAATAAATGGCCCGATCCCAAACTTCGCACTCGCCATAAATTCGACCCGATTCGGCATAAAACTGGGTGATATCTGGAGTCAAGTCCAGCGCCATTGAGCGCCAAGGGAACGCCTCTACAACAAATCCCATACTGGTCAGAATATTCCCGACCGTTTGGCAAGCTTCTGTCCAAGAAATTGAATGAGGACGATTATCCTCTAGCGCGGGCGCGGGCGCATCTGAGAGTGGCAAAAGCGTCTCGCAAGTAGCGAGTGCTTCGGTCAAATCTTGCATCATCGTAGCCATCGTTTTTATCCTCTCTAGGGTTTTCTCTTTCTTTAAGATTTAATTTATGCAGGGCGATGTCTAGGGCTACACTTGACCAAACCGGGATTGCGCAAACGAGGTTTGTTCGGGCGTAATCCCGGCTGTTTTGAGCAATAGTCGTAAGGCGGTAACGTCAATAGAAAAATCTTCTGTTAGGCCGCTGGGATACAAAATTTGCCGAAGGGGATAACAGGTTAAGCCCTCACCAATCAAATAGTAGTGATCGAGCTTTAGGTACTGGCTAATCATCCAATAGTCGGTACGAACATAGTTTGGCGAAAAGCATTCAATGACCACTGTTTCTGGGCGACAAAAAACCAGATTGGCCAGGCCGGAGCCATGCGCAGCAACAATCACTTCTGCTTCGGAAAATAGCTCAATCTGCTCGGCGACTGTCAATGTCTCTAATGCTACCGTGACAAAGCCAAATCGACTCAGCATTTCAATTACTGCCGTCTCGTTGAACACATGACGATAGTTGGCTTGTTCACGAGTAATATAGAAGCGTTTGCCAGGGCGACGATGAGTTGTGCCCTCACCCCTTTCAGTAGATTGAGCCGATAAAAACGCCTTTCGTAAAAAGTCCATACTGCCAGGCGGCACCCAGTCCAAATGCCCCGGAAAGCTCGGGACAATCAGCTGCTCGGCCTGAAAATGAGGACTGCGATCGCTAGCAATCACCTTCTCTAATGGGATACCCAGCGCAGCGAGGGTTTCTCTCTGAAAATCTTTTTCAATACTATTGACAACAAAATAGTCAATATGATCCAAATCTAGCCCTTGCCGGTGCAAATCCTGCTGCAAAACCCCTATCCGAGGCAACAGATCAAATAGCCAATGATAATAAATATGGCCGGAGAGCGCAGATAGCACAGCGACTTTGCCAGGAATATGCTGCACCGCAGGTAAGGGCGTGAGCCGCTGCAACACAGGATGGCTGGCGATGTCATCATGGCGCTGACAGCCCGGCAAATACCAAGGAAAGGCGCGAGAGAGATCGCCCAAAAGAAAATTGTCAGGCGTAAAAATCGCAATTTCGTTGCAGACATCCCAAGCGCTGGTTTGCGGTGCAATCCAGGCGCGGCCTTGCGGAATGGTGACGGTAAAGGTCGGAAACGGCCAGCCGCCATCGGGGGTATCGGGCTGGCAGTGATAGGTTCGCTTACCCACTCGAACCGGCGAAAATTGACGAACCAAACGGCCCATGCAGCTCTGACAGGTGACGCCACCACAGGCGGGATCACGGGTGGCTTTGGAGGGAATTTCTGAGCGGTCTAAATGTTTTTGAGAATGTTTTTTAGAATGTTTTTGAGAATGTTGGCTGGAGCACTCTACTGATGAGCATTTTCCTGAACATTTTCCGCTGGGGGACAATCCGTTATCGGCTAGCCAGTCGTGAGCATGATGATAAAACCCAGCGATTTCGCTGTTTTTTAGCGTGGGTTCAATCACCAGAGCTTGCTGTAGCTGCGATCGCAATATTTCTACAGTCATCGGCTGCTGCTTAGCCCCCTCAGCGACCCAAGCATTATCTGGCGACAAATGCTTGCCAACTTGCTCGCTTTGCAGAATGCCCGCTTGATAAATAGCGATCGCCGCCGTCCGCCGCCCCTGCACCATCAAACAATGGCCCAAATCACGATAAATCGCTAACTCATCTGGCATCAACGCCAGCGCAGATCGATAGCACTGCTCCGCATGACTAGGCGCATCACAGGCCATAGAAAGCTTACCTAGTTGGCTATAAGCCTGACCCAAACGCTCTTGCAAAATAGCAACCGTAGTCGCAGATTTGGCCTGCTGCAAGCCCAATAAAAAACGAGCACTGGTTTGCTGTAATTGTTGCAGCAGGTCTTTATCCTTTTTGGGGCCAGTTCCCGAGCCAGTTCCCGAGCCAGTTTCCGGGCCAGCTTTCGGGCCAGAAATCCGCATTGCCTTTTTGCAATACGCTTCTATCCAATCGGGTTGTTGCGCGATCGCCATCCGAAAACAATCGAATAAATCAGCCCAGTTTCCGCGAGATAAAAGTACGCTGGCATAGTCATTGAGCATTGAAACATTCTCGGGCTCTAGCTTTAAAGCCTGCCGAAAATAATCCTCGGCCTTGGCCAAATCTTGATATCTGCGCCATAGCCGTCCTAAGTTTTGGTAGGTTTCTGCAAAATTATCATTAAGCGATAGAGATGTGTTGTAAGCAGCGATCGCCCCCGCACTATCCCCTTGAACCAGCATCACCTGCCCCAATCTCCCATGCAGAGCGGCGTCCATAGGCATGAGCTCAATCGCATGCTTATAAACACTTGCCGCAGCCTCATACTCTTTAAGACAGGCCAAAGCCGATCCCCAATAACAATAGGCATCGGAATATTGAGGATTGAGCAAGGCGGCTTGACGATAGGATTTAATTGCCAGCCCTAACTTTCCAGACTGTTCAAGCAGTACGCCTATTGCAAAACAAGTCTTCGCACAGCTAGGCGTATACTCAAGTATTTTTTGGTAAGTTGCCAACGCCTGATCATAGCAACCTAAACGATAAAACAACTTACCCAAAGGCCAAGCAGCTTCTGACCAGCCCGGACGCTGCAAAAGCGCCATTTGATAGTGGCAAATGGCGCGAGAATGCTTTTGTTGCCTAGCATACAAAGCACCTAACGCCCGATGAATCTCTGGCTGAATCGGCTGCCGCCTAAGGCTCTTTAAATAGGCAGAAATGATGTCTGCATCATTACCTATATCATTTGCTGTACTTGTCAACTCTGCATTAGCGAACTCTGCATTAGCGAACTCTGCATTAGCCAAACTTGCATTAGCCAAACTTGCATTAGCCAAAGTCATATTGACTGTGCTAGGCAGAGCCTGTTGTTCAGATGGAACCTTAATCGGCATACCGAAACGTTTAATATTTTAGTTAAGTCAATAGCGTTGTCTTTTGCTTTTGCTTTATACCTATTTTATTTTCTTTCAAAATCAAGAGAGCAGAACTTGCATAGGTTGCTCAAAATCAAAACAAACCTATTCACAGTCTTTGTTTAAGGCTTAATCAATAACACAACAGCGCTCGTTCGCGCTTTAAGCCAAATGCTTCAAGCCAAATTTTGAGAAAGCCATCCCAACTAAGCTTTTCTAAGGCTTAGCTGGGATGGCTCTGTTTAGAAGGCTCTGTTTAAAGAGCTCAGTTTAGAGATCTAGCAAAGCTTCAGACCGCTTATCTAGTATTTTCTAATCTAGAATTTACTGGAGAAAGTAGTCATCTTCGCTAAAGTCTAGACCTGGATCGAGCTGGATGAAGGCCTGTCCATCAACAGAGACAATGCCTGTGATGGCATCGTAAGCGATTTTCCTATCGCCTATACCCTGAAACTCAATCTGGTCTTCACCGACTGTAAAGTCAGTAATCGTATCAACGGCGTCGTTGTCTCCCCAGTTGAAGATGAAGAGATCCTCACCAGCGCCACCTGTGAGTACATCCAATCCAGAGCCACCGAAGATAACATCGTTACCATCGCCACCGTAAATCCTGTCATTACCATCGTTACCGCCACCTTCAACGCCGCCCTGACGAGTGCTGCCGTTAAGGAAGTCATCGCCATCACCGCCGATGAGGAGATCAGCGCCAAGTTCACCAAAAACTACATCCTTACCGCTGCTAGAAACGACAATATCATCACCACCAAGGGCATAAATAACGTCGCCTTCGCCATCTTCACCCCTGGTCAAGATCCGGTCGTTGAGTTCGGTGCCAATTACTAGAGACACTTACATGTCCTCCCAAAGATAAAAATTAAAAATCAAAACTAAATTACTAACACACCCCTACAAGTGACATTGCCACCTTCAAACAACAGTGTTATCAAGAGCCGTCAAAATAAAACTGTTGTCGAAATTACAATTTGACAATTGCAACTGGGTAAGTTTGTTTCTACTCACATAGGTTGCAGATAATCTGCGAGCCTACGAAAAGCCAGAAACTAGATTGTAAGGTTGCATCAGTTTTCAGGAATATCGTCTTTCAGGAATATCGTCAGCATATTGCAGACGAACAACTCAAAGAGATATGAGAAACTGTTCTGAAACAACACATCCTAAAAGAACTTCTCGCGACCAGCACGCCATCCGGAAATATGACTATTTTGGGTTTGCTGCTAGATAACACGAGTCGTCATTCAATTTGTTCATACATACGAACATGTAGTACGTGGCAATAATCATGACCCTGTCATCCGAGAGTAATGCTATCTCACGCTATGTAACATGAATATAAAGATAGCGCAAAGAAGATTATTCTATTTTTTGCGGTAATTATGCTTTTTATCGTATTGATTAAATTAACTCAGGATAATCCGTACTATTTACTACGGATTACTACGAATACTTACTCGACAGATATCCGTAATAATCCGTAGACTTAACTTGGACTTGACAAAAAGCATACGAGCATTAAGTGATAGAAATCCGACTCAGCAGCCTCTGTCCAAGCGACAGAAAAAAAGGCAAAGAATAGATTTTGCTGGGCTTCAGGTAATTAGCCTTGTTCGGCACGATGACACTCCGCATGAGGGCACTAGCTATCAAGTAGTTATCAATCGAACAAGTAACAAATAAAGGGGCATAAAGGGTATTAGATTCTTGTAGCCTGAGATCTTTTGTAGATAAAAGTCTAAAGTAACCGCCTTTTCAGATGATATTTTCCAATAATCCTTCAAATCAGGCAGCCTTATGCTTTTATTTTTCTCTCTTAAATAATCTGTCTGTATCTTGAATTACCTTTTGGTGTATCAGGCTTCTTGTTTTGAGTTATTAACTGCTCAAAACAAATCAAATACAAATCAAATACAAATCAAATACAAATCAAATAAGGTGACGCTCTTTAAAGCTTTGCTCAATCAATCAAGTTTAGTAAGTGTTTTTGGTGTATTTGGGTAGTAACCTAGTGGCCTACCACGAGGTCAACGTTGTTTGCTTAATGGATTAGGCGCTGTGGGAAAATCTGCCTGATATTATCCTCACAGCTTTATCCTCACAGCTTTATCCTCACAGCTTTATCCTCACAGCTTTATCCTCACAGCTTTATCCTCACAGCTTCATTCATAGGTCTTCGCGTGTCAGTGCCAACGGTTAGTGTTGTTATTCCTGTTTACAACTGCCAGCAGTATATTGCTGAGGCCGTTCAAAGTGCGCTGGGGCAGACTGCCCACGAGGTGATAGTCGTAGACGACGGCTCTATTGATGACACAAAACTCGTTGTTGAGGCGCTGTCTGATCCCCGTTTGCGCTACGCTTGGCAACCTAACCAGGGCGTTTCTGCTGCCCGTAATTATGGGATCAATTTGGCCCAAGGTGAGCTAGTTGCCTTTTTAGACGCTGACGATTACTTCTTGCCTCATCAGCTGGCCGAGCAAGCAGCGCTGTTTGCGGCAGATCCTGAGTTAGGGTTGGTTCAAAGCGGTTGGCAAAGGGTGAGCGAATCGGGTGGCTTGCTTGCTGCTGTAGAGCCTTGGGCGATGGCGGGTGACTTAACGATAGAGAGCTTTCTTAAGTTCAAGCCTGTTTTGCCGAGTGCTCTGATGGTGCGGCGAGATTGGCTCATAACTGTGCAGGGATTTGATCTTGAGCTACAGGCCGCTGAAGATGTGGATTTGGTCAGTCGGCTGCTGCTGGCAGGCTGCAAAGCAGCTTGGCTAAAGGCCGTTACGGTAAGCTACCGGCAGCACGCCAACAGTGCGATGACGAATGGGCTGGTGCAGGCCAGAGACCTGGGCAGGTATTTAGACAAGGTTTTTTTACGGCCTGACCTGCCTGATGCTGTCAGGCTGCTGGAGCGATCCGTGCGCTATCACACTATGGTGTGGGCGGCTTGGGCGCTCTATGAATCGGGCTACACAGAGCAAATGGCTCAGCAGCTCAAAGCGGCTTGGAACTATACGCCTTACTTACCGGCTGAAGCGCTGATTCATTGGATGGATAGCTTTGAGAGCTTTTCAAAATCAGGGGAGCGATCGCTTGACCCATCAGCCCTCATCAACTCGGAAGACTGGAAGCAGCTAATTTGCTGGCTGTTAGCGCAAACTCACTGCTGACACCGCCCAGTTTGTGTGCCTGCATAAGGCAGTTGATGAAAAAAATTGGACTCAATAAGAAAATTTTATGCTTTCTGACAGGTTTATATTTCTTCTTAGTTTATGAAGTTTTGATGAAATTTGCCCATAACTGTGCCCTCATTGTTTACTTTGCGTAGCAGATCTGTTGTCTGTTGTGGAGAGGATCTATGTAGCGGATCTCCTACATCTCCTCTGTTATCCCCGCAGTAGCCGCTGATCGCTGACAAAGCAGCAAGCCAAACCACTGTTTTTCATCCGTAAATGTTTTCAGGACCGGCAGCTGATAGGCGGCTAGCTGCTGAGTGGTTTCTGATAAGTTGAACTTGCGAGAGACCTCGCTGAGGAGTTTTTCTTGCGTTGCAAAGTGAGCTGTGTAGCTGAGCGATTTAAGTTCAACGGTCTGTGAGACAAGGCTCTCGATATACATTTCTATCTGGTGCTTTTGAGCGTTATATATGGCGCTATGAGAGAAGTTTGAAAGGTTAAAATTGCCCTCAAAGCGGTGGTTAAGATGGCGCAGCATATTGAGGTTGAACTCGGCAGTGACGCCCAAGCTATCGTTGTAGGCGGCTTCTAACAAAGAGACTTCTTTTTGTAAGTCGATACCCAGTAAAAAGTAGTCTCCAGGCCGCAGCGCAGCGCTGACTTTGGCCAAAAACTGCTCGTATTCGTGGGGCTTAAAGTTGCCGATGGTGCTGCCTAAAAAGCAGATGAGGCGAGTGGGAATTTGCGAGTTGGGGGGCTGCGAAGCGATTTGCGTCAGCGCTAGCTCGTAAGTGCTCACTAAACCTTGAACAGATAGGGTTGGATACTCTTGTAAAAGTTGTTGAACACTTTCTTTTAAAGCGGTGCCGCTAACATCAATGGGAACATAGCGCAGGGGGTGGTTTGCAGCCTCGTAAGCACTCAGTAAAATGCGGGCTTTGGTGGCACTGCCGCTGCCGAGTTCAATGATTTGGCAGGGGCCGGTAGTGTGTGCGATCGCATCTGCCGACTGCTTAAGAATCGCCACCTCTGTGCGAGTGGGATAGTACTCACTCAGCTCGCTAATTTGATCAAATAGCTCCGAGCCGCGAGCGTCGTAAAAGTATTTGGGGGGCAACGACTTGGCCTCAGCACAGAGCCCTGCAATGACATCCTGGCCTTCTTGTTTTTCGAGCGTTGCTGTCGCTGAGTGTTGGCGACTAGCTGCGAGCAAATCTTTAATCACCCAACGCTGCCCATGTTGTGAGTCTTCAGGTCGGTCTTCAAGTCGGTCTTCAGGTCGGTCTTCAGGTCGGTCTTCAAGTCGGGCTTCAAGTCGGTTTTCAAGTTGGTCTTCAAGTAAATTGGGTAGAGACAAAACATATCCTCGATTATCAATCAAAATAGTACGCCAAACCATAGGAACACAGCATGCTACTGTTCACCCCCCTTTTCCCCTCCCAAGAGGCAGATTTTGCCAGTAAACGGCTTAAATTTAGGGCGGTTATAGCAGCACTTGCTCAGTCGGCGCAGCGAAAGCCCACAAACATTTCACGCCGATGTGGATGATACCAGTTGCGAAAGCTGCTGCGCAAAGCCCATTGAGGCGTAGCCCAACTGCCGCCGCGCAATACCCGATGCGCCCGATCAAAATAGACCTGAGAATACCCCACATAGGGAAAAGGACGGAAGCCCGCATAGCCTTCAAACCAGCTGTCAGTCCATTCCCAAACTTTGCCAAGCGTAGCTTGAGTGCCAGCGCCTACTGCTTTCTCCCATTCTGACTCGGTGGGCAACCGCCTACCTGCAAAACGCGCGTAGGCCTCTGCTTCGTACCAACTGACGCCGCATACCGCAGAATTATCTGGCTGATTTTTATCTGGTTGATTTTTATCTGGCTGATTTTTTAGCGAATTTTTTAGCGAATTTTTTAGCAGATTTTCTGGCCGATGGTTTTCTGACCAATGGTTTTCTGACCAATAAAGCGGCCTGTCTATTTTCTGGGATTCTTTCCACTGCCAGCCAGCCTCGCTCCACCACTTTTGGGTGCGATAGCCGTCTGATTCCATAAACCGGCGGTACTGCCGACAGGTCACCGGGTGGCGATCAATATAGTAGTCGTCGAGCCAAACAGCATGGGCGGGTCTTTCATTGTCAAGGGCAAATGACTGATCGCAGCCCTGCATAAAAGATCCGGCGGGTACATGAACCCTATCGTTTTCTAGCTCGCGTATTTTAGCCTGCGCTAGTGGGCTCCAGCGCTGTGCTAAAGCGGTTGTCGCCCCAGATGTTTTCGGGGATCTTTTTTCTTCTGATATCTCCGCCGATATTTCCTCTGATAGTTTTCTCCCTGATATTTTTTCCTCTGATAGTTTTCTCCCTGATGTTTTTTCCTCTGATAGTTTTCTTCCTAATATTTGGGGAGACAAGTAATGTAGGGCCAGCACCATCGTCATAATTTCAACATGCTGGCTTTCGTGCTGGACAAGCCAGTGTAGTAATTCCGTTTGCTCAGGTAGTAAGCCAGATTGGTTAGGCTGGGGCGACTTTAGGATGGCGAGCGATCGCGATCGCACCATCGCCATATAGGCCAAAATTTCTGTCAAATCTGGCAAATTTTCTCTTTCGGCCTTGGGCAGGCCATCTGCTGCAAACAGCTGATCGTAATGAGGCGGCACCTGAACTGACTGACCGCCTAGATGATTAACAATCCAAAGTGACTCAATATAGGCAATGTGACCAAGATGCCAGCCTATCGGGCTAAAGTCATCATGAGCCTGTCGCTTTATTAGGTCGGGCTGAATGGTAGAAGCTAGACGCAGCGTGTGCTGACGGCTGTGATGAAGGTCTATGTGATGAAGGTCTAAACGTTGAGATCCCAAAAGCATACTTATAAAATTGCACGCCGCTTTATGTCACGGTTGAATGGCCAATTGAATGGCCAATTGAATGGCCAGTTGAATGAGTTGTTATTTTAAGATCTGAACCTATGCTGATGACCTCACCCTCCGGATAGGGCTGCCAGTCGCCCTGAAATAGTGGCTCAGAAGCGAATATGACTGACTTTGGAAAATGATGAGGAAACTGACTGTGATAATGCCTGGGAAATTGACTGGGCGAATTCAACAAGTACAGGGAGGGCGCTTTTTTTTGATTGTCAAACCGGACAGCAACGAGGCGATCGCCAGTACTCAAAATAATATTCATGGCGATATGTACCTCCGCTTTTTGGGCCATAGCGGCGAGGTGAGCAGTTGTTTTACTGAGCGCATCAGCCAAATCTATCCCTGGATGCGTTTCCAAGTAATGCACGAGCAGCGCAAAAATATGTTCCGAATCGGTTTGGCCCTTAATACTGCGATAGGCAACGTCACACAGCTGTTCTCTAATCGGGCGATACAGGGTGTCGTAAAAGTTTTCAATCAAACCGTTGTGAACAAACATCATTTGCTGATAGGCAAATGGCTGACAGTTGCCTAATTCAACCGGCATTTGGGTCGTTGCGCTGCGAACATTGGCCAAAAAACTCGTCGTCTGTACGTAGCGACATAAATCAGGCAGGTTTTGGTCGTTCCACATCGGCAGCGGATTGCGATAAATAAAGGGCTTTTCGGCCAAATCAGGCGCGTACCAGCCAAAGCCAAATCCATCGCCATTTAGAATCGCCGACTTCATTTCTTTGGGCTGATAGCTTTGAACTAATAGAGAGTGCTCAGGATTTAAAACGAGTTGATCAGGTGAAATGGGTGGGCCCAAGTAGCCCAGAATTCGGCACATAATTTGCGCAGCCTTTAGATTACGACCACAGCTCAGCAGTGAGGGAGTTTTGCAGCTGAGGTGCTTGCTCAATAATTCTATATTCTGCGAACCGTTCGGCCATCAGTTGCCAGCGATCGCGATCAATCGTTCCGAGTGCAGCAGGCTCAATTCCCCGCAACATATAGTCTGCAATCAGCGATAAAGACTGAGTTTGGTAATCCACATCCTCATACTTGCTGCCCGGTTCTACATAGCGCGCCACAACCGCCGCTGCCGCTGCCGGAATATCTGACAGTGCGATCGACCAACCGTTAAACGTAGCCTGCAAAAAATTGCTAAGTTGTTCTGGCGACGACTCAATCAAATCATTATGCGCAAAAATCACCTGTGCATAAGCTTCATAGCCATAGTCAGCAAGCTTCAGTACCGAGGGCTCTATCTCATACTGGCTGGCAAATCCAATAGGTTCATCTACTGCATAGCACTGAATAGCAGCAAGCTCCCCCGACAGCAGCAAGTCGTATTTATTCTCATAAGGAATTTCAACTACTTCAATCGCATCCGAGGCCAGTTCATTGACGCCCTGCACCAGCGCCATGACGGCTAAGCCATCTACATGCATCCCTACCTTCTTTCCTCTCAAATCATCTAAAGTGGCAATCTGGGCGTCAGGTAAAGTCATTAGCCCCAAAGGAGATGCCTGGAACATCGTAGCCACCGCTTTAATCGGGGCTCCTGCCGCCTGCGCGGCTAAAATCAAATTTTGCTCAGCGCATCCAATGACGGTAGGGTCAGCCGCCACCTTATCAGGCACAACAACCCCTGATTCCCAGGGCATTAGCGTTACATCAAGGCCTTGATCAGCATATAGTTCGGCACCTTTGGCTAGCAGTAATCCTGCGAACTGCACGTTAAATTTCCAGTCCAACTGCATCGTCAGTGAAGTTTGGGGTGACTGAGCTTTCACTTTTCGAGGACTATTCAAAAGGCCATTAGCCACTAACCCAAGCCCGCCATATCCTAAAAACTGCAAAAGCTGACGACGCGACCAAACCATGACACTCTCTCTCCTAAAAACAAAAAACTAAAAGACAACAAAAAGAAACTAAGAAACAACAAAGGCGAAAAAAATAAAACCGACAATCATCCAAGATGACTCAGGACATGCGCTTAAATTGCTCAACTTACATCATTTCTCAACAGCGAGATTTTAGCCCTATGCCTGAAATCCCCAGCATCAACAATCCTGCGAAAAGGCTAGGCTCAGGCACACTGACGGGTTCATCCGATAGCGCCTTAAACAGTAAACCAATGGGCCGTTCTAGCACTGCCGAATTGTTGGCTACAAAAGTGCGATCGCCCGTAGCAGTATCAAACTTCAACAGAGATCCAATCGTTGTTTCTGTATCAAAGCCAACTGTATACAAATCATTGTCTGGGCTAAAGGCTAAGCTACCGATAAAATTACTACTAGGCTCTGTCTCGGTGTAGTTAGTATCTAATACCGATAACTCCTCTCCTGTCGCAAAATCATAGCGGCGAATCCCGTTAGCAAAGTCACTCACATACAAATCCCCATCTTCAGGGCCGATAGACAGCCCCAAAAAACTAACAAAGCCAAAGCTGCTTGGAAAAGGCTCCGGCTGCGGCACAAAAACCTTACCCTGACCCGTTTCAATGTCGTACTTCAGCACCTGACTTGGAAACAGAAACGCGAGTTCACCAGCTTCGTCAGCAACGCTGCCCTGAGTCGTGACATACAGCTTTCCATCTGGCCCAAATAACAAACCATTAGGGCCGTTGAGCCCTTCAGCACTACCGTCTCGCTGAGCAAAAACATCTACAAACTTGCCGGTAACACCGTCATAGCGCAAAATTTCATCAGAGCGAAAGCTGCTCACATACAGCAGGCCATCTGGCCCAAAGGCTAAACCGTACGGGCGAAACAAGCCGTTTCCACTGGCAAACTTGTCAATCAATTTGCCCGTTTGGCTATCAAAGCGATAGATAGCTGAGGTTTCAGGCGTATTACCGCTACTAATGTAGAGATTGCGATCAGGCCCATAGGCTAGCGTATCAGGGCTCTCGAATCCTTCAAAAGGAGAGATGAACTCACCTAAGAAATCGCCTGTTTTTTCATCTAGCTCAACAATGTTATTGCCTTCTGTGTTGCCGATTAAAACAGCTGCCTCAGCAGTCAAGGGACTAAAGCTAAGAACTAATCCGCTTAGCAGGGCAAACGAATAGGCTCTAAGAGTAAAGGCAAGGCTCATGGGGGAAATAAGGTAGGGTAAAATTCAAAAAACAGCGTTGCTATGATTAAGACAAAATTAGCAGTAAAACGAGCGGCAAAAAGCGCGCCTTGATACCAGATAGTATTAAGCGCCCCAATGGACTGATGCATTTGATATTTACGGCGGCGACGCCTGTGTGCGATCGCACCTCCCAAATTGTCCAGTTCTGCATTCGCAACGACACCGAAGCCGACGCCACTGTAGAGGCCATCAACGCCTTCGACGCTGAACAACACAGGCCTTCAGATCGACCTGGAATTGTAATGCGTCAGCAGCTAGCTGCCTTGTTCAAACAGTACGAAAGCCCAACTGCGCATTCAACAATTGGTTGTACAGAAAACAGTCCTTAAGCAAGCAGTCATCAAGCAAGCAGTCATCAAGCAAGCAATCATCAAGCAAGCAGTCATTAAGCAAGCAGTCATCAAGCAGAAACAGGCAAATTTAGAGACTGTTGACAGATAGCCGCAAAGCACCGGCCATCTGGACATTCGCTAGTTTTTTAATACAAAAAGCGCCTGTTGGCAGGCGCTTTTGATAACAGTTCTTTGTTTTTTCGGGTCTTCAGGTCTTCGGGTCTTCGGTAGCTAAACCGAATTAGCTTTGTCGAGTCGCTTACGCTCTGCTAGCTTGAGCATAATTTCGGTGTGGACTTCTCGCGTTAGCGGGTAGAAGTAAACCAAAACAGCCGCACAAATCACCAGCACCAGCGGCACGGGGCCCATAAAAAGACGGATGGCTTGGAGCGCCGATTCGGGCTGAGCGGGCAAGGGCTCGCCGGGCAAAACTTCGACAAAGCCGGAAGCTTTGAGCGCTGCGCCAACTAAAAACAGACCCAGCGCCAGTCCAAACTTTTGCAGCAGTGTCATAAAGGAGTAAAAGGTGCCTTCGCGACGCCGCCCGGTTGTCAGTTCATCCAAATCAATCACGTCTGGCAAAATGGACCAAGGCACCACATAGGCCACTGCGACACCAAAGCTAGCGAGCAAACACAGCCCAAATAGGAGATTGGCCTGCCCCGGCTGCAAAAAGTAGAGACAGGCCTGAGCCGGAATCCAAATGGCTGAGCCGAGATAGTACAGCTTTTTTTTACCGATGCGCTTACTCAAACTGGCGCAGACAAACATTAGCGCGATCGCTGGCCCCTGTACCAGCAAAGCCACTAAGCTATCGCTCGTACCCATCCAAGAGACGGCATAAAAAGGCAGCACTGCCGCCGTAATTTGCAGTGCCAACCACGAAAACAAGTAAATGCCCACCACAAACAAAAAGGGGCGATTGCTGATGACCGCCTTTAGCTGCTGTAAAAAGGGTTCTTCTTTCTCCTCGGTTGTGAGATTCATTGATCGCCCTTCGGCCGCGGCCTTGGCTTTCATGTAGCCGTAGGTGCCAAAAATGCACCAATAAATAGACAGCACCGAAACAACACCGCCAATCACCCCCAAAATGCTGTAGCGCAGGGCACGAGCTTCTTCCGGAATCATCGCCTCAACAATGCCAGAAGCAATCAAAATGGCTACGCCGCCCGCGACCGAAAAGGCAAGCCGAAAGGACGTTAGCTCAGTGCCTTCGTCATAGCTACCGCTCATTTCAGCTGTGAGCGCCGTGTAGGGCAAGTTAGTTGTAGTAAAAAATATTTGAAATATCGTCGTAATGGCCACATAGTACCAAAACTGCGCTGTACTGCTTTCAAACCCAGGCACGGTCCAAATCGCAAAGTAGGAAAGGCCAAACGGAACCGCCGTCAAAAACATCCAGGGGTAGCGACGACCCCAGCGAGTTTTGGTGCGATCGCTCAACATGCCGACCAGCGGATCGTTCACCGCATCCCAAATTTTGCCAAACGCCAACACCGATCCCGCAACCAGCGGGTCCATTCCGGCCACATAAATTAAAAAGCTCAGCAGAAAAAAAGCTAAAAACTGAGAGGTCAGCCCTGCCCCAAAGTCGCCCGCGCCATAGGCAAGCTTAACCGGCATTGTCAGCTTGGGCAGCTTGGGCAGCGGCGCTGGCGGATAGATGTTTGACTCAGGCCCTAAACTTGTCATAGAAGATATCGCTATAGAGATAGCTGCTAAATTACTGTATAGATAGATGTGCTGTTCATGCAGATTTGTCTCACGGTGGCTCTTTGCCTCGTCAGGGCCTGCTGTTCCTTTGTCTACCCTTTTTGCTCAGCAAACCTCTCTATGGCAGACCTACATATATCCTGGTCAGATTACCACCGAAGCATCGAACAATTGGCCTTGATGGTACACCGCTCTAGCTGGCCATTTAATCAAATTGTGTGCCTGGCTAAAGGGGGGCTAAGAGTGGGCGATATTATCTGCCGCATTTCCAACCAGCCGCTGGCCATTCTTTCCACATCATCTTACGGTGGTGAAGGTAATCGGACTCGTGGTTCTATTACGTTTTCCAACGATTTGAGTATGACGACGGCCAATTTAGGCTCACGAGTGCTGCTAGTTGATGACCTGGTTGATTCGGGGCAGAGCCTCCAGCGCAGCATTGCCTGGCTAGAGAATCGCTACGGATTTTATATTGATGAAGTTCGGACAGCTGTGCTGTGGCATAAAGAGTGCTCTGTCATCACTCCCGACTACGCTGTACACTACCTGGAAGATAACCCTTGGATACACCAACCCTTTGAGCATTATGAGGAAATGAGCTGGGATACGTTAGCCTCTTCTTTGGGCTCCTCTTCTGCGGCTTCCATGCCTGAGTCCTTCTCTACTAACCGTAGCGTCCATCAAAGCAGCCTTCGTGAGCAATCTTCCCCCTAACGATATGTCGTCAAAAGATATTTCGCCGAGTGATATTCCTCAAGCCCGCCGTCAAACCAGAGAGGTTTCTTGGGCCGAAATAGAAATGGCCTCTACTCCACCGTCGTCAAAAAAACGGCGGCGATCGCTGCGGCTAGGTTTATTAGCGATCGCCGGTTTAGTCATCAGTATCGGCATTTGGCAGTGGGATCTCCTGAGCCCTCAGCTATATGCGCTGAGAAACCCCTTTCAAACCGCTCGCATACAGTCGCCGCCAACAGAATCAGCCAACGCCATCTATTCAATTGAATCTTCAATTGAATCTACTGAGCCACGCACCGAGCTTAAACATTCCAACCGCGAGGCGTTGGCAGCCGACGAGCCCGACATGCTGCTCAATCATCGGCGCTACGATGTCGCTCCCGAGTCAGAGCTAGTCCCCCTGAATCCCGGCAGTTTACTCAAGCTTCAGCCAGCGGCTCAAGCGAGCCTCAACGCCATGATTGCTAAGGCTAAAGCAGAGGGCGTACAGCTAGGCGTAATCTCCGCTTTTAGAGATTTAGAAGATCAGCACTATCTGTATTTTGAAGTAAAGGCAAAACGCGGCGAAAATGCTAAAACCCGAGCGACTGTCAGCGCGCCGCCGGGTTACAGCGAGCATCACACCGGCTACGCAGTAGATTTAATTGACGAGAGTGAACCTGAGACGGCACTGCAAGAAAGTTTTGAAAATACGGCTGCTTACGAGTGGCTCAGCACAAACGCTGCCTTTTTCAACTTCGAAATGTCCTTTCCTAAAGTCGATCCAGCAGAGGCCTCGCCAATAAATGCTTCACCAACAGAGGCTTCACAGACAGAGGTCTCACAAGCAGAGGTGCCTTCCGTCGCCTACGAACCCTGGCATTGGCGCTATGTCGGCGATCAAAAGAGCCTAGAGACATTTTACAAAAACTAGGTCTGACACTCGGTCTGACACTCGGTTTGACACTCGGTTTGACACTCGGTTTGACAAACAATGAATCCCATCACCCTTAATCTTTTGGCAGTGAGCGTTTTTGCCTTTACGCTGCTCAGTCTAGTGGGGCCGTTGCTCAATATTTCACCGGCTGCTATTGCGATCGCCCTCACCGGCTGTGCAGGCATCGTCGCACTCGATCGCTTTAGCTGGCAGAACAAGGGTAGCAATTTACTCATCGATCTTCTCTCCAGTCAGTCTTCAGAATATCGGCAGCGAATTTTGCACCATGAGGCCGGTCATTTTTTAGCGGCCCACCTGCTAGGAATTCCGGTCGAAAGCTACACACTGAGCGCTTGGCAAGGCATCAAAGCAGGCCTGCCCGGTTTGGGGGGTGTTGTGATCGACACGTCAGGGAATCAGCCAGGAAATCCGTCAGAGAATCCGTCAGGAAATCCGTCAGAAAATACGTCAGAAGATCAATCTGCTGAAGATTTCGCCTTAGCTCAGCTATCAGCCCAGCAGGTCAACCGTTACAGCATCGTTTGGATGGCTGGGATCGCTGCCGAAACACAAACCTACGGCAATGCTCAAGGCGGTGATGACGACAAAGCCCAACTGCGTCAGCTATGGGCGCAGCTCCCCACCCAAAGCCGCCAGCGAGCAGCAGCCGATACTCAGCTCCGCTGGGCGCTGCTTCAGGCCAATACCCTCTTGCAAAAGCAGCGCAGTGCTTATGAGGCGCTGGTCAAAGCCATGGCCACTCAAGCATCAGTCGCAGTTTGCTGCGAGCAAATTGAAGCCCACCGAGTCTCCGATGAAGCCAGCGAGATCTAACGCCTGCTGCTCACCACCTGATTCCGACCCGATCCCTTCGCTTGCAACAAGCACTGATCGGCCCGATGCAAGAAGCTACGACCTTGTTCGTCATCTTCTGGGCGCAGCTCGGCAAGTCCAATGCTAACGGTTAAGGTCAGCTGTCCAGAGGGTTCCACCAAGGGACTCACTTCAAAGGGCTCTTGCGCAATAGACTGACGCAGGCGCTGAGCGATCGCATAGCCCTCTTGCAAGTCAGTATTGCTCAAGGTAATCACAAACTCTTCGCCCCCATAGCGAAACGGCGCATCGTAAAATCGCATATTGCCGAGCAATCGTTTTGCCAGCATCTTAAGAACATCATCGCCGACCAAATGTCCGTAGCGGTCATTCACCGACTTAAAAAAGTCAATATCCAGCACCATAATAGACAGCGGTGCGTTTTTAAGCCGCGCCACCTTGATCTGCCGGGGAAGCTCGGAGTCAAATGCTCGTCGGTTGCTAATTTGTGTGAGTGCATCAACTAGGGCTACGGCTGAGAGCCAATCGTTAATGCGAGAGAGATCTCGATAGCGCTGGGCCCGGTTAAGCCCTACTTGAATATGGGCCTGAATCAACCGACACTGGCTTTGCTGAAAAAGGGGAGGTGGGCAGTTTAAGCAGTCGCCTTTAGTTGAATGGTGATTTTTAGCAATATCTTGGGTTGCGCAAATGGCCTCTCCAGAGGAAGCAGACTCTACAGAAGAAGCAGACAATAGCGCAGTCGGCAGCGCCGCAGCATGAGGCGGTGGCAGCCATAAATAGGCATCAGCGCCAGACTCAATTGCGCCTGCCGTTCTCTCTAAATATAGATCGACAAAGGATCGGCCCAATGCAGATGCCAAAGCAGAATCTTCAGTTGCATATAGTGCATAAAGCGTCGATTCTTCAATGACAACAAAGTAAGTATTGTGTCGCTCGTGAGCAAAGGTCTGAAATATAGAGCTGTTGATCAGCTGTCTAGCCTGAACAATCGCGACATCTGGGGCAAATTCTTCTATCAGCTTTAAGGCGGCTACTGCAGTTGCCACCATTTTAACGGTGAGCGCATCAAGCCCGCGTACCTGCGTGATCACGCTAGCCGTAAAGGAATCGTCTCCGATGAGTAAAACACTGTTCATAGCAGCTTGATCCAGCTAGTTCTAGCACAGCTATTGAAAATGGCTTGTCAAAAGTCTGGCAATATTTTTTTTAATGTACTGACTTAATAAATAGTGCTGGATTGTAAAAGCCTATGTGGCCCCTGAGTGAACCAGAAGAATATTCATTACGGTATGGCTCAGGGTCGCTAACTGCAAGCAAGATATTTTTGCTACACAGAAATATACATATAGGGCACACCAGGACACACTTAAAAGACAGTTAGCTACAAAAAGCTCAAACGGCTGTTCATAAATTCAGTGGGTTTACAGCTACTCAACAAGAAAAACTAACACCTTAAGATAGTATCTTTACTTGAGTGGCAATCATCAAAATATTATGTTTAAAGAATTGGTTCTTTAACGGCCTAATTTGGCAGACAAATTGCCCATTCTGATAGGATAGGCGCTTTTCTTTGACCTTTTCGGCAATGCTATAAACATAAGACTAATTTAAAACTGCGCTCTTTGGTCGCATATTTTCCCTATTAAGATCATAAGGAAAATCAAAAAAATAGGCAGTTGGGCAGTATTTTTGCTCTAATGGAAAGCTTTATTTAAACGCTCTGATAGGTTGGCTATGAACAGAATGCAGCATTTTATATCTTTTGGGACTTAACTATGACTGCTGTTTAGGCGAGCACTGGGCAATAGCTGGGCAATCACTAGTAGATCGCTAGGTACTCAGTCCGTACAATCTGTCCGTAACTAAGGATGTATATATTAGTGAGCTCTGCTACGTAGGTAGTCCTTAACATGCTTAGCGATGATTGAGCGCTAAGCGGTTTCTAAACTAGTCAGCCGAAACCCTCAAGAGTGTGGCAACATTGATCAAATCTGGAGAGCTGAAACGTCCTTGTCTTCTGTTAGCGCTATGTCCTCAAAAAAACCGTCATCGCAAGTTCCGTCTCATTCGCTCTCGCTGCCCTTTTTGAGTGGCGCTGATATTCGCCAAAAGTTTTTGTCGTTTTACGCAGCCAGGGGACATCAGATTCTAGAGAGTGCTTCTCTGGTGCCAGAAGATCCGACGGTGCTGCTAACCATTGCCGGAATGCTGCCATTTAAGCCGATCTTTCTGGGCCAGCAAACCGCTGAGTTTGACCGCGCAACCACGGCTCAAAAGTGCATTCGAACCAACGATATTGAAAACGTGGGGCGGACGGCTCGGCACCATACTTTTTTTGAGATGCTGGGCAATTTTAGCTTTGGCGACTACTTTAAACGGGAGGCGATCGCCTGGGCCTGGGAGCTCTCCACGCAGGTATTCAAGCTACCGCCCGAGCGCATTATCCCCAGTGTCTTCCGCGAAGACGACGAAGCCTTTGCAATCTGGCGTGACGACATCGGGATTGCGCCGAATCGCATCATTCGCATGGGCGAAGCCGACAACTTTTGGAAGTCGGGCGCGACCGGCCCCTGTGGTCCCTGCTCAGAGCTGTACTACGACTTTCACCCAGAGCGAGGCGATGACAACATCGACCTAGAAGATGACAGTCGCTTTATTGAGTACTACAACCTGGTATTCATGCAGTACAACCGCGATGCCGCAGGCGAGCTGACGCCGCTACAGGCGCAAAATATTGACACGGGACTGGGGCTAGAACGCATGGCCCAAATTTTACAGGGCGTCCCCAACAACTACGAAACCGACCTCATTTTCCCGATTATTAAAACGGCGGCAGATATTGCTGGGGTGGACTATTCTCAGGCAAACGAGGCTCAAAAGGTATCGCTCAAAGTGATTGGCGACCATGTGCGATCGGTAATGCATATGGTGGCAGATGGGATCACGGCTTCTAATGTGGGCCGAGGCTATGTACTGCGTCGCCTGATTCGCCGGGTGGTTCGCCATGGCCGCCTGCTAGGGATTGATCGCCCCTTTACCACGCTGGTGGCTGAGACGGCCATTCAGCTGTCTGAAACCGCTTATCCAGCAGTGCGCCAGCGGGAAACGGCGATTAAAAATGAGCTGGAACGAGAGGAAATTCAGTTTCTTAAAACGCTGGAGCGCGGTGAAAAAAGGCTGGCGGATATTCTCGCGAGCGAGCCCAAGAAAGTATCGGGTCAAGAGGCTTTTGAGCTGTACGATACCTATGGTTTTCCGCTGGAGCTAACGCAGGAAATTGCGGAGGAAAGCGGAATCCAAGTGGATGAAGCGGGCTTTACTGCCGCGATGGAGCAGCAGCGGCAGCGATCTAAAGACGCGCATGAAACCATTGACCTAACGGTGCAGGGCAGTTTAGATACCCTAGCAGATGCGATTGAGGCTACTGAGTTTGTGGGCTATCGTCGCTGGGATAGCCAAAGTACGGTAGAGGCTATCTTAGTCGCGGGTAAGTCGATACAGTCGGCGCAGACTGGGGAGGCTGTGCAAATTGTGCTGGATCAGACGCCTTTTTATGCTGAGTCGGGCGGCCAAATTGGCGATCGCGGCTACCTATCGGGTGAGGGTCTGGTCATCCGCATTGAAGATGTCAAAAAAGAAGGCGCGTTTTTTGTCCACTTCGGCAAAGTAGAGCGCGGCAGTCTGCAAGTGGGTGAGCGGCTCAGCGCTAAAATTGACCGGGCCTGCCGTCGTCGGGCGCAGGCCAACCACACCGCGACGCATCTGTTACAGGCCGCCCTAAAGTCACTGGTTGATGACACTATTTCCCAAGCTGGATCGCTGGTAGACTTTGACCGCCTACGCTTTGACTTTCATTCTCCTCAAGCGCTGACGCCAGATCAACTTCAGCAGGTAGAAAAGCAGGTCAACACTTGGATTGCAGAAGCCCATACTGCCGATGTGCAAACCATGCCCATTGCCGAGGCCAAGGCCAAAGGCGCAGTGGCGATGTTTGGCGAAAAGTATGGCGATGAGGTGCGGGTCATTGACTATCCTGGCGTTTCGATGGAGCTGTGCGGCGGCACTCATGTGGGCAACACCGCTGAGATTGGCGTGTTTAAGATCATTTCTGAAACGGGCGTAGCGGCTGGAATTCGGCGAATTGAGGCAGTCGCAGGCCCAGCGGTGTTGGACTATTTGGAGGTGCGCGATCGCATTGTCCGAGAGTTAAGCGATCGCTTCAAAACCAAGCCCGAAGAAATCACCGAGCGCGTCACCAGCCTCCAAAACGACCTCAAAACCGCTCAAAAAGAGCTTTCGGCAATCAAGTCCGATCTGGCCCTAGCCAAGTCAGATCAGCTGCTAAGCACCGCCGAAACCATTGGCGGCACACCTGTGATTGTGGCCAACTTAGAAGCGGTAGAACCCGATGCGCTCAAAGCAGCCGCTGAAAGGCTGCTACAAAAGCTCGGCGACGGCGCGGTGGTCTTAGGCTCTGTGCCCGCTGAAGGCAAAGTGAGCCTCATTGCGGCTTTTAGCAAACCCGTCATTGGCAAAGGACTTCATGCCGGAAAGTTTATTGGCGGCATTGCCAAGCTATGCGGCGGCGGCGGCGGCGGTCGGCCCAACTTTGCCCAGGCGGGTGGCAGTGATGTCGCACAACTACCCAAAGCGCTAGAAACCGCTAAAGCACAGTTACTGGAGGCATTAGGCTAGGTGATCGCATTATTTTTTATCTTTCAGAATGCCCTCGCCTTTTACAAACCAAGAAACACCAAAAGCCACAACCGCAGCTGACTCCAGCCAAAATACAGGATCCAAAGGAGCCAGGGTAGCCGTAAAGTCAGCTGGCAAAATAAAAAACAACGCAATCAACACCAGCGCTAGCAAAATGGCGAAACCGCAGATTCTATACACTCTGTTGCGCTGGCGTTTTTGGCGCGTTGTCGGAAACAGCGCCGTGCCAATTGCACAATGGGCTATTTTTTTGGGGTGGACTATTGCGGTGGACTATTTTTTATGATGGACTCGTTTTATACTTGTGGGCTTCAGGGAGATACCATAAAACTTTAGAGCCATAAAACTTTAGATTGCGACTCTCTCTCGTATCAATTCTCGTATCATTTGAGGCGCTGAGGTGATAAAAGTGCCTGTATACTTCATCAGAATGTGCTGCCCATACGACAGAGAAGATACATGACCTCTCAATCCACCAAAATCATCTATACACTTACAGATGAAGCGCCCGCCTTAGCAACCTATTCTTTCCTACCGGTTGTTCAAGCATTTACCCAAGCGGCTAATGTCACAATAGAGGCGAGTGATATTTCTTTGGCAGGGCGCATTATTGCCAATTTTCCTGAAAGCCTCACAGAGGCTCAAAAAAAGCCTGACGCCCTCTTTGAGCTAGGCAAATTGGCCCAAACACCCGCAGCGAACATCATTAAGCTGCCCAACATTAGTGCCTCTGTGCCTCAGCTCGTAGCTGCGATCGCCGAACTCCAAGCCAAAGGCTACGACATTCCCGACTATCCGGCAAACCCCAAAGACGCCGCCGAAACGGTCATCAAACAGCGCTATGCCAAAGTACTCGGCAGCGCCGTGAATCCGGTGCTTCGGGAAGGCAACTCCGATCGACGAGTTGCCGCCGCCGTCAAGCAATATGCTCAAAAGCATCCGCACAAAGTGGGCGCTTGGACGGCTGACTCCAAAACCCATGTGGCCCATATGGAACAAGGAGACTTTTACAGCAGTGAAAAATCTGTTGTGGTAAAAAAAGACGGCAATGTAAAAATTGAGCTGATAGCACCCGACGGATCGACCACCGTACTCAAAGAGAAAACAGCAGTGCTCGCAGACGAAGTGATTGACGCTGCGGTGATGAGCGTAAAGGCGCTCAGAGACTTTTATGCCAAACAAATAGAGGCCGCCCAAGCAGAAGGTATTCTCCTTTCGCTTCATGTCAAAGCGACCATGATGAAAGTTTCAGATCCTATTTTGTTTGGTCATGCGGTGACCGTTTACTACAAAGCTGTTTTTGATAAATACGCCGATGTGTTTGCCGCGCTAAACGTGAATCCCAACAACGGACTAGGCGATGTCTATGCCAAAATTCAAGCCCTGCCCGCCGATCAGCGCAGCGCGATTGAAGCCGACTTGCAAGCGACCTATGCCAATCGCCCTGAGCTAGCCATGGTCAACTCCGATAAAGGCATCACCAATTTGCATGTGCCCAGCGATGTCATCATTGACGCGTCCATGGCCGCCGCGATTCGCACCTCTGGGCAAATGTGGGGCGCCGACGGTAACCCTCACGATACTAAGGCGATGATTCCCGATCGCTGCTATGCCACGATGTACCAGGAAGTTATTCAGTTCTGCCAGGAGCAGGGCGCGTTTGACGTGACCACGATGGGCAGCGTGGCCAATGTGGGCCTAATGGCCAAAAAGGCCGAGGAATATGGCTCTCATGATAAAACCTTTGAGATTCCGGCTGACGGTAGGGTGCAGGTAACCGATGAAGCCGGACAAGTGCTGATGGAACATGCGGTAGCGCAAGGTGACATTTGGCGAATGTGTCAGACCCAAGATGTACCCGTTCAGGACTGGGTCAAGCTAGCGGTTACCCGCGCTAGGGCGACAGGGGCTCCGACTGTGTTTTGGTTAGATAGCGATCGCGCCCACGACGCCAACCTCATCAACAAAATAAACCAATACCTTCCCAACCACGACACCACCGGCCTAAATATCCAAATTTTGCCGCCGGTTGCTGCCATGCGCTTCACCTGCGAGCAAATTAAAGCAGGCAAAAACGTCATCTCGGTCACGGGCAACGTCCTGCGCGACTATTTAACTGACCTGTTCCCCATTCTGGAACTGGGCACTAGCGCTAAAATGCTCTCTATCGTGCCATTACTGGCGGGCGGCGGCCTGTTTGAAACCGGCGCTGGCGGGTCTGCGCCCAAGCATGTGCAACAGTTTTTAAGCGAAGGACACTTGCGCTGGGATTCACTCGGTGAGTTTTTGGCCCTTGCCGTCACGCTAGAAGAACTAGGCCGCAAAACAGACAATGCAGCAGCGTTAGTCTTAGCAGACACGCTCAATCAGGCGACCAGCCAGCTGTTAGACAATGACAAATCACCTTCTCGCAAAGTCAATGAGTTAGATAATCGCGGCAGTCACTTTTACTTAGCAATGTACTGGGCGCAGGCGCTAGCCAATCAAGATCAAGATGCCGATTTGAAGGCCAAGTTTACCAGCCTAGCTCAGCAGCTGAGTGACCAGGAAGCGGCTATTGTAGATGAACTTAAGGCAGCGCAAGGCAGTCCAGTAGATATTGGCGGCTACTATTTTCCCGATGCGCAAAAAACGAGTGCGGCTATGCAGCCTAGTCAGATCTTTAGAGAAGCGATCGCATCCGTTTCTGCATAACCAGTTCTGCATAGCCAGTTCTGCACAGCCAGTTCTGCATAGCCAGACGGTTGACCCATTCCAAATCCTAATTTTGTAGCGGCCTAACCGTCTATGCTTTCTTTCTTTGCCAAAATCCTGGCCTATTTAGACGCTAAAAGCACTAAAGGTTCTAAAGGTTCTAAAAGTTCCAAAAACACTAAAGGTTCTAAAAGCACTAAAAGTTCTAAAGATACCAAAAGTTCTAAAAGTTCTGAAAATGCTAAAGTTCGCCCAGATCAAACGTCTACTCAAACAACACCCTCATCGCCCCCCATTGCGTCCTCCCCTAACCACAACTTGTTAGATCCTCTTCAGCGAGAGATTCGCGCCCAGCGAAAATTTTCGATTGCGGAAGCCATTGGGCGCGAGGGCGGTAGCTTTATGAAAGGAGAATCAGCCATTCCTCGACCGCTCAGAGCGACAACCGAAATCAATCAGTTCATTACCGCTCATATTAGCGATCCGACCAGTGCGCTATCTACCACCCTTCAAGCCTGGGCTAAAGACGATATCCGCGTCAGCCGTCAGCTCGATAGGCCGCTGATGGCCCTAGCTCAAATTATTGACAGCCTACTCTCTAGGCCAACGACCTTCAGTGAGTTTGCTCGGCAGGTTGCGATCGCCCACAGCCATCTCACGGGCGACCCCCTTCATTTTCAACCGCTCGGTCAACCGCCGCATCCTCAAGCCCACTACACACATGACTCTTTACGAATGACGCTTTTAAACCTACTGAAGCAACTGCCACCGCTCAATGAGAATCAAGAAAGTCACGAGAATTAAAAGAATCACGGGAATCATCAGAAGACTTAAGCAGCATGGGCAATTTCACATTCACACACTCTTATGCATCCTAAAGACGTATCTCCGAGAAGAAAAAATAGCAAGCAGAAAGAACAGAACAAAGAGAGAATATAAAAAAGAAAGATCTTTCAATGATCGTAATTCTTGCCAGCAACATTAACCGATGTTTACGGGATGACAGCCACAGGCGATCTTTTAACAACTTTGCCGTAAAGCGTATCGCGCTGCTGAGCAGGGCGACCCAAAGAGGTAATGGCACCCACCAAATCTGCCTCCTGCTGACAAGTGCCACCCACAGCCCCAGCCATAGAGGTAATATGCTCCTCCATAAGGATGCCGCCGATGTCATTGCAGCCCCAGCGCAGCGCTTCTGTTGCTCCAGCCAGCCCTAGCTTCACCCAGCTCGGCTGATGGTTCACAATCCAATTGCCCAAAAATATTCTCGCCACCGCCGTCAGTAATAGCGCATCTTCTAGCACAGGCTGATCACGCCCGACTCTTCGCCGTAGTGGCTTTGGTGCTTCTTGGCCGACAAAAGGCAGCAAAATGAACTCGGAGATACCCGCATAGCCTGCCGCGTGCGATCGCTGCTGCAATTTCCGCAATAAGTCTAAATGAACGGCCTGCTGCTCAATCGTTTCAATATGGCCCGACAGCATTGTGCTCGTGGTAGGCAAGCCCACCTGATGTGCTAGCCCAACAATCTCCAACCATTCTGCCGCCGATGTTTTCTCAGGGCACAAAATTCGCCTCACCGAATCATCTAGCACTTCTGCCGCTGTCCCCGGTAGCGACCCCACACCCGCTTCCTTGAGCGACACCAGCACAGCCTCTAAGCTCAGACCATCTTCACGGGCGATAAACTGCACTTCCTGCGGCGAAAACGCATGCACATGCAGATCGGGCGAAGCCGTTTTAATCGTTTCTACCAGCTTGCAGTAATAGGCCAACGAAGTCCCATTAATCTTAGCTTCAGGGTTTAATCCGCCCTGCATACACACTTCTGTTGCGCCCAACGCTACCGCCTCAGTCGCCTTCTCCAAAATACCGCTCCAGTCCACCCAATAGGCCCCTTCTTGACTAGCATCGCGACGAAACGCACAAAAGCTACAGTGCTGCTCGCAAATATTGGTGTAGTTGATGTTGCGATTGAGCACATAGGTTACCGTATCTCCTACCTGCTGGGCTCTCAGCGTATCGGCCGCTAATCTAATACGCTCTTTTTCGGTTTTATTACTAGCCGATAGCAACACCACGCTCTCTGCAACAGAAATATCCTTTCCTGCCAGTGCCCTATCCAAAATCGTTTCAATCACTGCCATTTTCTTGCTACCGACTTATTTTCTACCTGCTCAACCCACTAGCGGCTGTATTTCCTATTCTAGCGGCACCATCTGACTAGAGCGCTTTGGCACTGCTTCCGTAACAAGACGACTCCAAAAAATTGCCCCCCAAACAATTGATCCAAAAAATGACAAAAAAAAGACGGACGATACCTGTGTATCTGTCCGTCTTCTATCCTCGTGTCAATCTTTTTAGCCTGTATCAAAAGGTTTATCGATTACGCATAACATACCCCTACAGTCGGCTGTTTGCTCGCTTGTTTCCATTTCTATTTCTGTTGTTATATCGGGGTTTGGGATTGGGGTTTGGGATTGGGGTTTGGGATTGGGGCGTGCGTGTTTTTGTTGGCTTGGCGATACTGGCTTGGCGATATTAGTCAGTTATATTGGCCAGTTATATTGGCCAGTTATATTGGCCACTTATATTGGCCAGTTATATTGGCCAGTTACCATCGGGTCGGTAAATGCCGTGAAACCTTTTTACCTGACTTTCGCTCATGCGATAGACCCAAGCCTCTTGTAACGGGCGATCGCGTAAGTCAAACACTGTTTGCCAGCAACGCTGATAGGCGTCACTTTCTGGCGCTGCGCTTTGGGTAACGCCTTCTAGCTGGTCAAGCTGCTGTAGGATGCGATCGCACTCAGCAGAACTGCCACAAAACCTCAATAAATAACCCTGAACCCAGTCCTCCCCCACCGTCATTGCCGGGAAGCCCCACTGCGGAAAATCATACAGGCGGCCCCGCAGCCTTGCCGGGATTGCCTGACTCAAAGCACGACTACAGTAGCGCTGGTGGTAGCGCCCGCCAGGTTTAAGCGTGCCGTACACAAACACGCTCAAGGTAGCGTAGTCATTTTTCAGCCCCTTACTCATCTTTCATCTATAGCCTTGACTCGCAGCAGCCTTGACTCGCAGCAGCCTTGACTCGCAACATCTGCGTCATCTTTAATTTCTATCTCAAACCTAAACCGCATGATTCTAAACCATACAATTTCTAAAACGCATTATATAAAGGTGCGCCTTAAATGCCGTTTCACCCACTAAAATACAACTCTATATAGTTAAAGCACCGAGCACGAGGATCAAGGCGTGGAATTGCGATACAGCCCAGCAGACATTGAAACAAAGTGGCAACAGTACTGGGCCGACCACAAGCTGAACAAAACGCCTGAAGGCATCACCAACGGATCACAAACAGAGGGCTCGCCAAAAAACGCCAAAAAGTTCTATGCCCTCTCCATGTTTCCATACCCCTCGGGCGATTTGCACATGGGTCATGTGCGCAACTACACCATTACCGATGTCATCGCTAGGGTTCGCCGGATGCAGGGCTACCAGGTGCTGCATCCCATGGGCTGGGATGCCTTTGGGTTGCCTGCCGAAAATGCCGCCATTAAACGCGGTGTGCCGCCAGCAGATTGGACGCTTAAAAATATTTCTCAAATGCGCGAGCAGCTCAAAGCCCTGGGCCTCTCTTACGATTGGGATCGGGAAGTGGCGACCTGCCTGCCAAACTACTACCGCTGGACGCAGTGGATTTTCTTACAGTTCTTTGAGGCTGGCCTTGCCTATCAAAAAGAAGCCGCCGTCAACTGGGATCCCATTGATCAAACAGTGCTGGCAAACGAGCAGGTCGATAGTGAAGGCAGATCCTGGCGATCAGGAGCAAAGGTCGAACGCAAACTTTTGCGTCAGTGGTTTTTTAAAATCACCGCTTATGCCGAGCAGCTTTTGAACGACTTAGATCAGCTTTCCGGCTGGCCAGAGCGGGTAAAAACCATGCAGGCCAACTGGATTGGTAAATCAACCGGTGCTCAGGTCACCTTTAAAACTGAAGCAGGCGAGGATCTGGTCATCTACACGACGCGCCCAGATACGCTCTGGGGCGCAACATTTATGGTGCTCGCACCCGAGCATCCGTTAGTCGCGTCATTAACGAGTGCAACGCAGGCTGATCTAATAGAAGCTTACCAAGCGGCAGCAGCTAACCTCAGTACCATTGACCGGACGGCTGAGGGAAGAGAAAAAACGGGCGTATGGACAGGCGGCTATGCCGTCAATCCTGTGAACGGTGAGAAAATTCCGGTGTGGGTGGCCGACTACGTGATGATGGACTACGGTACGGGCGCCATTATGGCCGTACCAGCTCACGACCAAAGAGACTTTGAGTTTGCGCGTAAGTTTGACCTACCCATTAAAGCGGTTGTACAGCCTGAAGATGAAGCAGCAGGTGAAGCAGCAGGTGAGGCAGCAAGTGAAACGATAGCCGAAGACAAGATGACTGCCGCCTATCTTCATGATGGGGTGATGGTTCACTCTGGGCCTTTAAATGGCGTAGCTTCAGGCAAGGGTGAAGGGGAGAGCGTGCAGCGGGCGATCGCCTACCTCGAAGAAAAGTCTTTAGGCCACGGAACCACTAACTACCGCCTCCGTGACTGGCTGGTTTCTCGCCAGCGTTACTGGGGAGCGCCTATTCCGATTATTCACTGTCCTCACTGTGGCACAGTGCCTGTTCCAGAAAAGGATTTGCCAGTAAAGCTGCCCGAAAATGTTGAGTTTTCGGGCAAGGGTGCCTCTCCATTAGCAAAAGTAGAAGATTGGGTGAATGTTTCTTGCCCTAGCTGCGGCGCTGCGGCTAAGCGGGAAACAGATACTATGGACACCTTTTTAGATTCGTCCTGGTACTTTTTGCGCTATGCCGATGCCAATAACGAGGAGGCCGTGTTTTCGTCTGAGCGCGTGAACAGCTGGCTACCGGTAGATCAATATGTGGGCGGCATTGAACATGCCATTTTGCATTTGCTGTATTCGCGTTTCTTTACAAAGGTGTTGCGCGATCGCAATCTCTTGAACTTTGACGAACCTTTCCAGCGCCTGCTCACCCAGGGCATGGTTCAGGCCATCACCTACAAAAACGCCGAAGGTCAGTTCATCATGCCTCAAGACATTACCGACCTCAACTCGCCTACCGACCCAGTGACAGGCGAGCGGTTGCAGGTCTCCTTTGAAAAAATGTCTAAATCTAAATTCAACGGCGTGCCGCCCTCAGAAGTACTGGCAAAGTATGGCGCTGACACTGCCCGTATGTTCATTTTATTTAAGGCACCTCCTGAGAAAGACCTAGAGTGGGACGACGCTGATGTAGAAGGGCAGTTTCGATTTTTGAACCGAGTATGGCGAGCAGTGGCTGGGTTCGCCCAATCCGATAGCGTCAGCCTAGTCAAGCAAATCAAAGACATCCAAAGTCAGTCACTCAGCAAAGAAGACAAGGCGCTGCGTAAGGCAACTCATACCGCCATAAAAGAGATTACAGAAGACATAGAGGGAGATTATCAGTTCAATACAGCTGTTTCTGAGCTGATGAAGTTGAGCAACGCACTCAATGATGCAAAAAACAAAACAACACTCGCTTTTGCAGAGGGCATTTGCACCCTGGTATTGCTGATTGCACCCTTTGCCCCCCACATTGCCGATGAGTTATGGTCGCACCTAGGAGAGGGGTCAGTGCATCAACAACCTTGGCCCTCGGTCGACAATACTGCGCTAGTTGCCGATGAAATTACACTCGTGGTTCAAATAATGGGCAAAACCAGAGGGACTTTGCAAGTCCCCGCTGCCGCTGATAAAGCCGCTTTGGAGCGCTATGCTCGTGAGTCGGAAGTCGCTCAGCGGTATCTAGAAGGCAAAGAGATTAAAAAGGTAATCGTTGTACCTGGTAAACTCGTTAACTTTGTAGCTGTGTAGTTTTGTTGCGTAGTTTTGTTGCGTAGTTTTGCTGCGTAGTTTTGCTATACGGCGTTAACGTTATCTTCAGCAGGCATCAGTATATAGAACAGATTACATTGTTACATTTAATCAATGTAAATATAAGCACTTATTACCAGCAGGGAAATACGGAAAAACGTGATGTTTTGTGACCCAAAAGTGTTGATATTACTGAGACAAATAAAAAATTATCTCCGGACTTCTTGAGGCATTCACGTATTGATGAAGCATTGATTGGGATATTAACTATTTTTCCTGTAAGTATTCGCAAAAAAGTATTCTTGAAGAGAATTCGGCACTTTACAAGAACTATATTTTTATGGATATAACTAGCCATTCTCGTGAGGATTCTCGGACCTTAGTGTGGTCTTTGCGAAGTATTCAAAATTTTGTTTATAACTCTTGCCTCTACGAGTTTGAAGACGTCATTGCTGCTGTTGATGATGCCGACATACTGGCACCCCCTCAGTACGATGCGATGGGTAAGTTCCGTAAGCGAGTCATTGAAAATACAACAAGATACATCGGTGAATCTCCACTGACCAAGCTCAACCCATACGGTAGCGATGTTGAGTTGGCTTACGACTACGATATCTACTTCGTCACCTTAGACTTTCCTTGGAATATTGCTTCTATAAACCTGTTGAAGAACTGGCGGAGAAGATGCCGACTTGCTGTTTGCTACATCATTGAGATTTGGAGTGAAGATCTCTCGCAGATGTCTCACTTCATGAAGTTCTTTAACGAATTTGACCTCATCTGCGTCGGCACGTATCACGGTCTAGACGATTTGCAAAAGATGACGGATACGCCCTGCATGTTCTTGCCACCTGGCATTGACACACTAAAGTTTATGCCCAACTTTGAAGAGGACGAAAAGCGCTCTATTGATGTGGTCAGCATCGGTAGACGCTCTCCGGTCACGCATGAAGCATTATTAGAAGTGGCTGCTAAAGAACCGTTCTTTTACTATCATGAGCTTACCAACGGCTCGGTGCTGCGAGTTGAAAACCATCAAGAGCACCGAACACTCATTGCTAACTTGCTAAAGAGAAGCCGCTATTTTATTACAAACTATGCCAAGGCAAACTTACCCACGCTGATTGCAGGTGAGTTTGAGATTGGCTATCGCTTCTTTGAAGGTGCAGCCTCGGGTAATGTTTTAATTGGCGCTCCGCCGAGAGGCGATCTATTTAGCCGCTATTTTGACTGGGAAGATTCTATTATTCCGGTTAAGTTTGACGAGCCTAATATTGTAGACATCATTGCTGAGCTAGATTCTAAACCTGAGTATTTGAGGCAGATTCGTATTCGCAACGTGGCTAACTCTCTACTCAAGCATGATTGGGTTTATCGCTGGGAGCAGGTGCTCAATAAGTTAGGAATGTCCCTACCGCCAGCCTTAGAAGCCCGTAAGCGTCATTTGCAGCAAACTGCCGAATCGCTCCAGGCTGTGCCAGTGCCCGCCCTGAGTGCGCTACAGTAGTCGCGGTATTAATCGCGGTATTAATCGCGGTATTAATAACCTGTTGCACACGCCCTTATATCGCCCGGTCGCTGATTGTATTTGCGGCTGGGCGATTGTATTCGACTAGCTATGCCTGCCAAATATCGTTCTTTGATCATGCAGCGACTCAAATCGCTGCCGATAGGTCGCTTTTTGCGCTTTGCCGTTGTCGGATTAAGCGGTTTATTCGTTGATATTGGGGTGTTTTATTTGCTGCGTGAGCTGCTGACTTTGCCGTTGTATCCCAGTACGGTGCTATCTATTGAGGTAGCCATTGTCAACAACTTTTTGTGGAATGATGCCTGGACGTTTGCCGATTTGGCTCAGCGGCAAAGGGGAGGACGGACAAGACTTCAGCGATTTTATAAGTTCAATTTGGTATGTGTAGTCGGCGCGCTTTTGCAGGTTGGCATTATGACCTTAGTGCTGTTGGTTCCGGCGGTTGATGCGATTCCCGCGCTGATAGGCCGCTTTGTCATGGCCGACTGGGCAGATAATGCCAATGAGTATTTTGCTAAGGTGTTGGCGATCGCGCTAGTAACGCTATGGAATTTTTGGATTAATCTCAAACTGAGCTGGCGCGGTGAAAAATAACCCATTTCTGGATTAGCCATCTCTAAATTAGCCATTATCAGGCGCGTTATAAACCTTGAGGATGAAGCGATCTAGATTCATCGTGCCGGTTAGCGTTTGGGGAACGGGCTCAGTGGTGTTCGCTGACAGATAGCGTTTCTTTAAGAGGGCATCTGTTTGATTGCTTAAAGACTCGGCCTCAGCAGCGCTGTTGGGTACGCCCCAAAGAGGATATTCGGCTTTTAGCCAGAGTACTTGGCTGTAGTTGTTCGCGGCTAGGGCGATCGCTAAAGCTTCCGGCAAATCTGCGGGGTCAGTGGCGAGCACATCTGTATTAACCGCATCATCTAAATAGTAAGCCAGCCGTAACACATGGCCCCAGGCTCTAGTGTTCATCGCAACCAGCACAGGCGCATCGGTTGTGAGTAGGTTGGCACGAACAACATGGAAAATTTGGCGATCGCGCAGCCCAAAGTCAGCGACATTGACCCCCAGATACCCCATGAGTATCAGCGCGATTAGCGTTTCTCGCCAGCGCCCCGTGCCCAACTCTAACCAGGCAGCAACGAGCAGTAAGCAACCGGGTAATGCCACCATCACCGATCGGCCCCAGCCGAACCCCAAGGTGTACTTGTTCGCGATGATATCAATGGCAAGAGCCACCATTAGCGGCAGCACACCCATTAGCACACCTATCATCAGCACCTGATACTCACGGCGACGATAGAGCGTAACCATGCACCAGCTCAAAAAGCCAATGACGCCACAGCCGATTGCAACAGCCGTGGGCTTAATTGGATCTGCTATTGGCAGCATACCGGTGGTGAGATGGCCTAGCAGAAGATGGTTGGCCAAAGTTTGGGCAAGATCTTTTCCATGTTGCAAGGCCGATTGCAGCGGGCCACCTACAGAGGAAATCTGCTCAAGCACATCTCGGCGATTGTTGATTTGCTGGCGAACACCCCATACAGCCCAGGGCATAAACATCACAACGCCTGCACCAATGGTAAGGCCGTTTTGAAACCAACGTTTGCGATCTAGATAAAGGGCTAGGGCTGCGATCGCAAACAGCCAATAGGCAAACAAATACTGCGTCATCAATCCTGCCGTTAAGGCAGCGGCCAAGCAGCAACGCAGCCAAATTTGGCGCTGAAAGATTTTTTTCTCATTGAGCTTGTTGTTTAACAAACTGTTCTGTTCTGCATTCTGTTCTGCATTCTGTTCTGCATTCTGCTCTGCATTCTGTTCTGCATTCTGTTCTGTATTCTGTTCTGCGTTCTGTTCTGCGTTCTGTTCACCTGCCAACGACAGCAAACACACACCGCTGATCATCACCCAAGCCAGCATCGGTGCGTACATTCGCAAGTTCAGTGAATGCGCCAAAAAAAAAGGATTGAGCGATAGCAGCGCAGTAAAAGTCAGCCCACCTCGCTGTCCCAGCACTTGGCGGCCCAAGGAGTACGCGACCCATAAGGTAATCAAGCTCACCACCAGCACACCCAGACGCAGCGCCGTCTCACTGTTGCCCAACAGCCGCATCCAACCATGCCCACCCAGATAAAACAAGGGCGGATGCGGATCGCCTAGCGTACCTTTAATCACCTCTTTTAAGGTATCTACTGTCGCTGTCTTAGCCGGAATGTCTAGCAGCTGAGAAATCTCTTGAACTTTAAAGGGCGTGTTGTTAGCCAGTTGGTAGGCGTTTTTTTGCCCCGATGCGAGTAAAACCGACAGCACTTCGTCATACCAAAACTCTCGTTTCCCCACCCAAACAAAGCGCAACAACGCGCCCAATGCAATCGCACTCCCTAAAAAAAACTTCATCCAGTTAATCTCTCAATTACATATGACTTTTTGAAAAACAAACTGTTGCAGGAGTGTCAGGAATTTTTGTAAGCGACTGGTCTTCCCGGCTGCCCACTAGGCTCGTGCCCCCTTGATCACTCACTCCATAAGCATCTCTAACTAAGTACAGCGGGCGGCCCTTAACTTCTTCATAAACCCGACCTAAATATTCACCCAATACGCCTAAACTAATCATCTGTATGCCTCCCAAAAACAGAATAGCAACCATCAAAGAGGCATAGCCAGGGACATCATTACCAGACAACAACGTTCTGATGAGTAAAAAAGCGCCATATAAAAGAGAGATTGCGGCAAAAGAGATACCCACATAGCTCCATATTCGTAAGGGCGCTACGCTGAATGACACAATGCCATCAATTGCAAAATTCCATAGCCGCCAGTAGTTCCATTTGGTTTCGCCGCTGTACCGAGGTTCGCGGTCATAGAGCACTTCGGCTTGACGGTAGCCCACCCAGGCAAACAGTCCTTTCATAAAGCGAGTCCGTTCGGGCAGCAGCTTAAGCACATTGACAACGCGCTGGTCTAACAGTCGAAAGTCGCCTGTATCTCTCGGAATGGGTACTTTACTGACCTGTTCAATAACTCGGTAAAAGGAGTTTGCCGTGGCACGTTTGAGCCAGGTTTCGCCTTGGCGCGATCGCCGCCTCGCATACACCACGTCATAGCCCTCGCACCACTTTGCAATGAGGGCCTCAATCAGCTCTGGCGGATCTTGTAAGTCTGCGTCAATCGGGATGACAGCCGCACCACAGGCGTAGTCTATCCCGGCTGTGAGCGCTAGTTCTTTACCAAAGTTGCGAGAGAGCACCACGATTTTGATGCGAGGATTTCGCTGTCGATGCGTCTTTAACCTTTGAACCGTGTCGTCATGGCTACCATCGTCTACGCATATAATTTCGTAAGGGCGGCTCAACCGGCTCAGAACGGCTTCTAATCGCTCAAACAGATGGTCAATATTATCGGCTTCGCAATAGAGCGGCACAACGATAGAAATGTTGATGGCAGTCGGCGCAGCGGCATTTGCGGCTGCATTTGGCTCCAGCAAAGAAAAAGGGCCAACCTCGTCTAGTAGGACTTGTGACGGGGCTTCTGGCGGGACTCCTGGCGGGACTTCTGGCGGGACTTCTGGCGGGACTTCTGGCGGGACTTCTGGCGGGACTTCTGGCGGATAGAGTTCCATCAATTTGACCTCTCACAGAAGAAATACAAAAAGAAATAACAAAAAGAAATAAATAAAAAGTTTCCCCATGAACCAATCGCTGATATCTCCGCCACAAGGCCCGCTCAAGGTTCCTTGTACTGCGCCTATCGCTACAGGGGTTTTAGAGAATTCCGCCAGGACTACCTGCATGGGGTCAACCGCTGATGCGGTGAATGACTCTGTTCAGTTTTCCCTGGTGATTCCAACATACAACGAATCTAGCAACGTCGCCGAAATGGTTGAGCAGCTAACATCGCTTTTAACCGGATTTGTGCCAGGTGGCTATGAGCTAATTGTGGTTGATGACGATAGCCCCGATCACACCTGGCAGGTGGCGCAGGCGCTAACGCGCGACTATCCTCATTTGCGAGTGATGCGCCGGCAGCAAGAGCGCGGTCTGTCTTCTGCGGTGATTCGTGGCTGGCAGGTGGCGCAGGGTGAAATACTGGGCGTGATTGACGCTGACCTCCAGCATCCGCCGGAGGTGCTGCTAGAGCTACTGCAAGCAACTTTAAATGGTGCTGATTTGGCGGTGGCCAGTCGCCATGTAGAAGGCGGGGGCGTGAGCGAATGGAGCATTGTTCGCCGTTTTTTGTCGCGCGGGGCTCAGATGATCGGGCTGGTGCTATGTCCGGACGTGGTTGGTCGGGTGAGCGATCCGATGAGCGGATATTTTATGGTGAGACGGCGTGCGATCGCAGGCCCGACGCTGAACCCTTTGGGCTACAAAATTTTGCTAGAGGTCATTGGTCGAGGCAGTATTGGCAGCATTGCCGAAGCGGGCTATGTTTTTCAAGAGCGTCAGTCAGGTCAAAGCAAGGTCACCTGGAAGCAATACATTGAGTATTTGGGCCATTTAATCAGGTTACGCTCAGGCGACCGGGCGAGTCGGGTTAAGCAGGTTTTCCCAACCAAACGATTTATTCGATACGGCCTGGTTGGGCTGAGCGGCGTCGTGGTTGATATGGCTTTCTTTTACTGGTTCACTGAACAAGTTGGCCTGAGCCTGGTTTTGAGCAAAGTGATCGCTGCCGAAATTGCGATTATTAGCAACTTTGTCGGGAACGATGTTTGGACATTTGCAGATATCACCCAGCGCCAGAGCGGCTGGCAACCTCGGCTTAAACGCCTGCTCAAATTCAACCTTATTTGCCTGATGAGCTTAGCGTTAGATGTGTTGCTACTACAGTTGTTTTATCACTTCATTTTTAATAACAGCTTGAAGTATGTGGCCAACCTCCTAGCGATTGGCCTAGTTGCTCTTTGGAACTTTTGGATAAACGTGAAACTCAGTTGGCGAGTGACTGAAGTAGACCGCAGGCTGCGTTAATCATTTGCCTTTGTTGCCTAATTTTTGTTGCCTAATTTTTGTTATGGCTCAATTGTTATGGCTCAATTGTTATGGCTCACTCGTTTTTATGACTTACCCGTTTTTATTGTCCATTGGCCGACTGCCATACCTCTAGCAGTGCTGTTGCTCGTTCGGTGCCCTTGCTATCTTCCTGCTGCTCATACAGCCTTAATGATTGCCTTAAAGTTTCAATGGCGGCACCGCTGTTACCTTGTCCCCATAGAGCTAGCCCCAAGTTATAACGAACCCCAGCGTCATCAGGAAAAGCACGAATCAGGCGGCGGTAGGATAGAACGGCTCTGAGGTACTGTTCGCGCGATAGCAAAATCTCGCCCAATGCGGCTTGAGCAGGCATTAGGTCTGGATCTATGTTAACCGCTTGCTCTAAGTGATTAAGGGCCGCAGATTCATCGCCTCGATCTAGCAAAATTTTACCGAGGAAGTACTGAGCATCTGAATTTCTAGGATTTAACCTAACAGCACCCCGTAGAGCCTCGAATGCGCGGGCTTCGTTACCCTGCTCTAGCCAAATTCTAGCTAGGTTTGCATAGACACTACCCCGATTCGGATCGAGTGAAAGGGCTCGCTCTAGCGGTTGGATAGCGGCGTCGTAGTTGTCTTGCGCAAGCAGCAGCATGCCGATGGCTTCGTAGGCCTGGGCGTTATTCGGCTCAATGCCGACGGCTCTTTCGTAGGCGCTTCGGGCTTCGTCGTAGTTCTCTAACCTCAACAGTGAACCGCCTAAGCCAACATAGGCATCTGCCTCACGGGGGGCAATCTGTAGCAGATTGCGGTATGCATCGGCGGCCTGATCGTAGCGCGCGTCCATAAACAGGCTGTGGGCTAGGCCATAGTGAAAGGGAAGATTGCGCGAGTCGCGATCTAGCGCCTGACGGTAGTATTCGGTGGCGGCGCCAAAGTTGCCTTGTCTGACTTGCAGGTAGGCAATCCCTGAGTAAATTCGGGCGTTGCTACGGTCTACCTGAAGCGCCTGCTGGTAGAGTGCGATCGCGCCTGCATAATCACCTGAGTCAATTCTCTTTTGAGCATCACCGAGCAAATTAGAGAGCTGCTCTTTTTGGGAGTCGCTCAGATTGTCGCTGCTCTGGGCAATTGTCTGTACTGGTGTCTGTACCGTTGTCTGGACAGTCAGCAACGGTGCTGAAGTGGCCCTTGCTGAGGCAGCGCCTACAAATGCACTACCCGCTAGCCCTGCGACAGTCAACAACAGAGAAAATTGATATCGATAGCCCACGGACTAAATCTCCTAAAAAACTCTGAAAAACTATTCTGAAAAACTGCTCTGAAACACTTAAGATACGCAAGAAAGCCTGACTGATAAAAAATAGATCAAGGCTTGATCGCAACTGTTAACTGTGCCGGGTTTGACTGATGATTCTATCAACAACTGACTTCATTCAGGGGGCAAATATTCAAAATTACTTGGGTATTGTCACCGCAGAGGTGGTTTATGGCAGCAATGCGCTGCGAGACTTTTTTGCTGGCATTCGAGATGTATTGGGCGGGCGTACGGCGGCCTATGAGCGCGTTTTTGAAAAGGGCCAGCAGGATGCCCTCCATGAGCTAGAGATTAGGGCCAAAAAACTCGGCGCAGATGCCGTTGTGGGCATACAGATGAAGACGGACACCATTAATATTGATGACCACGGCGTTTTGATGCTGATCACGGCAACCGGAACAGCAGTCAAGCTGTAGCGCTACAAGCTTTGAACTTTAGCGCTACAGGCTTTGAACTTTAGCACTACAAGCTTTGAACTTTAGCACTACAAACTTTGAACTTTAGCGCTACACAGTCCGCTGAAAAATGACCGAAAGGTTGTTGGCGGGCATGTCAATGATTTCAGTGCAGGTGAATGAGTGCTGCTGTGCGATCGCACTCACCGCTTCCAAGTCTCGAATGCCCCACTGAGAATCGCGGCTTTGCAGCATTTGGTCAAATGCCTCGTTGCTAGGTGCGGTATGCTTCCCCTCGCGCTTATAAGGGCCATACAAATACAGCACGCCGTCTGCTGGCAACACTCGCTCGGCCCCAGCGATCAGGTGCTCGCACATTTCCCAAGGCGCAATATGAATCATATTGATATTGACAATGGCCGTGATGGGCTTTGCCAATGAAACAGGGGCAGGAGAGGCGGCTTCTACTGGCCATGGCTGCGCGCTCACGTTCAAGTTTAGCGGGGGCAGCTGTAAATTATCAGAGGGCAGCGCCTCTCCCCATGCCTGAATGCTCTGGCGACCCAACGCATCGGGTTCACTGGGTAGCCAGCGTAAATAGCTAATCTGATTTGCAAAAAAAGTGATGTGCTCGCCTGTGCCACTAGAAATTTCTAGTACGGTTCCCTCGCGAGGAAGGACTCGTTTTAGCACGTCTAAAATCGGCTGACGGTTGCGCTCGGTGGCAGGTGCATATTGACGAAAATCGGCCATATATGAATTGGTGTAGGGCAATTAGCGAGTGGAGACAGTCGTGCGATCGCTATCCTCCCATAGGAATAGCGCGATTCGGGGGCAGTTTTTCAAAAACAAAAGATTAAGACCCCCAAAAAAAGCAGACGTCCTCATAATGTTTAGAACGTCTGCTTTTGAGGTATGTGAATAAAAAAGGCGAACCTCAGCGCTGTTAGACGCTGTTGGAAACTAGAAGCGCTGGCTGGCGTTGAGTAGGGCTTCTGCGGTTCGATAGTAAGTTGCCCAGTAGTAAGTTTCAGGCCGCGCCTGCCACTGGTCACGGTCTACGCGCAGTGCCAAGATAGGTACGCTGACGCCTTCGCCCTCTACAACAACCGTCACCGCTACGTTGGTAATGAGCAAATCTTGGTCAAAGGTGCGCTGTGCGCCTGCTCTAGCAGCCATTTCTCCCCTACGCAACAGCGTGTCGTAAGTTTCTTCGGCCTCTCTAGCCAGAAAAAGGTCGAGCCGCGATGTGTAGGCTTGAGAAGCCTGGGGCGCAATCAGCGCTTCTGTCAACCAAATTCCAGTTCCCCCCAGCAGCGCAACCAAACCTGCTGACAGGATAGAACCCTGCCAAGAATGCTTTTTGCGCCTGTAAAAAGGAGCACGACGAGGGCGGTGTGCTGGATAGCGAGTTAGCCACATGCGATTAAATTCGGATTAGGGTTGGGTGAATGTAGGGGTTGGAATCGTGTAGAACGTCAGGAACCGAAAAGACAATCCAAAAAGTATTTGCATTACCTATCAAGTTTCCCAGTTTAAGAGATCTCGCTACACTTTTTAACTCGCTACACTTTTTAAAAGTTCAGCTACACGAAATGCTAGGCGTGTGATACTTTCAACGGCATATACACAGATTAGCGTGCCTTCTTTGGGGGATGAGATTCGGTATAGGCAAGTTCCTAAAACTGACCACTGCTTTAGCTGACCATTGCTTTTTATAAGCAGTGTGCCCTTAAGCGGTATATCCTGCTTTTGGCAGGGCCAATTTTGTAGTCTTGGAGACGATGTAAACACAATGACTAACTACTGGGCCATCACAATTGGCATTAATCAATATCGTCATTTGCAGCCCCTGGTTCATGCGCAAAATGACGCGCGCTATGTGCATCGTTTCTTGACTGAAGAGGCCGGTATTCCAGCTGCACAATGCGTTCTACTCAGCGATTTGTCTACTTCTGTCAATGAACAAATCGTCTATCCTGACAAGTCAACCATTAATGAATGGGTTCAAACCATTACCCATCAGGTGCAGCCAGACGACGTACTGTGGGTTTTCTGGAGTGGCTATGGGGTGCAAATCCAGCGTGAGGATGGCCAAAACCTCGACTATTTAATGCCGATTGATGGCGATCCTGAACAGATTGAAAGTACGGGCATTGCTGCTACCGATTTGATAGATACGCTGGCTGGGCTGCCGACAGATAAAACACTGCTGGTGCTAGATATTAATCGCTCACAGGGGACGCTTGCGGGCCAGTCGATTGGGAGTCAGTTAATTGATTTGGCAGAAAAAAGACAGGTGCCTATTCTGCTGTCTTGTCAGCCGGAGCAATATTCTCATGGCAGGATTTTTGGACTCCGCCCTGGCCTATTTACATCGGCCTTATTAGAGGCATTGCAGCAAAATTGTCAGACTATTGAGCAAATTAGTACTTACTTGGACAAGCGCCTGCCTGAGCTGTGTCTGCATCATTTACGACCGGTACAGAATCCGGTGAGTGCTGGGGCGGGCGATCGCAAGTCGCTATCAGTCATGCCGACCATTAGCCCTATGGCCGCTGACGCACGCGATCGCGACGGGTTCACAGCAGATTTTGAAGAGACCATCGCTACCGGAACAACTGAGCACCGCCCTGAAAGTCTGACCTCAAGAGACGATGCCAATCATGACGCCTTAGTTGGTGACACGCTAGTTGGTGACACGCTAGTTGGTAACACTTTAGTTAAGGACGATTTGGATAGCCAGTTCAATAGCCCGTTAGACAGCCCGTTAGACAACCCAGCAGACAGCCCGTTAGACAACCCAGCAAACAGCCCGTTAGACAACCCAGCAAACAGCCCAGCAACCGAAAATAGGCCGCTAGCGGATAGCGCTGACGAGCCAGACTCATTGGCCATTAGCGGCGCTAGGCTGCGCAACTGGGGCCTGTTGACCCTATCGATTCTGATGATTGGCGTACTGCTAAAACAGCCTTTTGTGGGTGCGGCTTGGAATCGGCTGACAAATCGAACAGAAGTCGCTGTAGGGGGTAGATCAGCTGAAGGTGACGACCCAGCAAACAACCCAGCAGACAACCCAGCATCAGAAGCTGCTGAGACTAGCCTGCCTGCTGACGTGGCTGGCATATCCAATGGCTCTGAGGAGACAGCAGCAGAGCCCGCTGCTGAAACCACCGCAGATGTGGCGGATGAAGACAGTAAAATTGCTGCGACTGGCACCAACAGCGAAACTGCGGCTGATGAAGCTGCGACTGCTCAGGCATTAATGGGTCAGGCAAACGCAGCATTAGGGCGGCGGCAATATTCTGAAGCGCTGAACGCTTTACAGCAGGTGCCGCAGTCTCAACGCGATGAGAAGTTTTCGACCATGCTGACCGAGGCGAGAGCGGGTAATGCTGAGGCGAAGCAAACCAATGCTTCGGTATTAGCCGATGCTCGTCAGTCGATTCAGCCAACTCAAGCCTCTCAGTTTACGCAGGCGATCGCCAAGGCCCGACTCATCCAGCCAGGTGAACCGGCTTATGAAGCGGCTCAGCAAGATATCCGCAGCTGGAGCCAAGTGATTTTAGACATTGCAGAGGGCCGAGCAACGAGCGGTAACTTAGAAGGTGCGATCGCCGCAGCGAAGGTCATGCCCTATGACAGCGCCGAACATCACAAAAAAGCCCAGGAAAAAATCGCATTTTGGAACCAGCGTCAGCAAAGCCGTAAAATTATCGCCCAGGCTCAGACAATTCCTAAACTAGGGGAGGCGAGCACTTATCAACAGGGAATCGTTAAGCTCAGAGAGGTGCCATTAGAGCATCCCGAACATGAAATTGCTCAGCGACTAGCCGATCAATGGAGTGAGAGCATTTTTAGTATCGCTCAGGCTAGAGCCGCACAAGGCAGAGATGAGGCGGCGATTCAAGCCGCGCTACTCGTCCCTGCTGGCACGATTGCCTATGAGCCGACACAAAAAGCCATCCGACGCTGGCAGTCGGTCGAGTAGCCAGTCGGTCGAGTAACCAGCCGGTCGAGTAGCCAGCCGGTCGAGTAGCCAGCCGCCAGCATGTATTGTGGCCCTTTCCCTTTATTTTTGGATCTGCGATCTGACCTGGGTAAGGCCACCCACGAGCTGCTGAAGTTTGGCTTCTACGGCGTGCTTTTGGGCGATTAGCTGTTTGAACTTTTGGTAGCGGGCGATCGCGGTGCTAATAGTTGCCATTTGCTCTGGCGGGCAAGGGTGCGATCGCACCGTACCATCTTTGCTAAGTGAACAAAGAAGATATTGGGTAGCCCCTTTATCCGGATTATCTGCATTTGCATGATTCACGCCCGTTCTATCTCCCGCTCCATCTCCCGCTCCATCTACGGAGTTCGCCGTCTGCCGATGGCTGCTCTCCATCGCCTCTACATACTGCATCAGCGCTTCTGTATCGCCATGCCGAAAGATAGTCGAATCTGCCGATGATAGGGTTGATGGCGCAACAGGCAAGCAAGACTGTAGCCAGCCGTCGATCATAGGGCCTTGGGCATATAGCAACTGCATCGCCTGCACAATTTGCCGCTGCTGAATCTGCCAGGTACTCACAGCCGTCTGAATTTCTTGGAGCAGGTTAAGCGCGATCGCCGGATTCACCTCATGACGCTGACTGATAAAGGCTTCGGTCTGTATGAAGGGCAACGCAATACCTTGATTTTTACAGCTGCCTGCATAGCTACCTGCCCCAGGCACCATAGCATCTACACCAACTACAGACTCCACGCCGAGCGCTGCAAAGTAGCTAGCTGAAACAGCAGCTGAGGAAGGGATGTCAGGCGATAAAAAATCCATTAAAGATATGACTGCCCATCGCAGTAGAACTGATAGGTACCCAGTAAGATTAAATAACTAAGCCTATATGAAGATAATGATTTCACAGCGTAATATTTTTCCAGACCGAGGAAAAGTCATTAGAAGAACGTTTTAGCAATCTCCTGACTTTTCTAGCTTTCTTTAGCTTTTCTTTGGGTTTCCACTTAAGTAATCTTGCTGAAGAAACTGCTTTGTACCGAGGTCAATGGACATGATCCTGGCTTCTGCCGGGTATGTTTATGAGGGCAGAAGTATATTAAAAGGGCAGTAAATAGAAGGGCAGCAGAGGAGTGCGCTGGCCAATTTTGATACTATTCAGTTTCAGTTAAAATTCAGCTGAGACCTAGTCCTCTGTTCAACCCGTCTGGTTTTACCGCTATGGCTACTCCCACCTTTTTAAAATATCTTCCAGCTCGACTAAAACCTTTAAGCTCTCCAGCTGTTTGGGCGCCACTGACCATCTTTGTACTGGCGAGTGTTTTTATGTGGGAGTGGCACAGTAACCCGGCTTGGTTTAACCGTCCGCAGGCTAGCACACTTGAGCCGGAGTCAGGCTTAACCCCTGAAGAGCAGGCCAGACTCTCTGAAATAGATAACGTAGATGCTTTGCTAGAGGGTTTGGCACTGCCGCCCAGCCAGCTGATTAATCCGGACGGATCGACCGCTTTAAACATACCGGGCGCTACGCCTGAGGCAGCAGGAGAGGGCACTTTGGGCAGCCGTGACAACCCCTTTGCGACCTACGAAGAGCAGTACAAATTTGGTTCGGCCCGTTCGCCCGGTGTGGCTTCTCCTGGTATGGCTTCTCCTGGTACGGCTTCTCTTGGTACGGCTTCCCCTCTAGCAGTAACTGGCAGCACTGGGAATGGCGCTGCCGTCGCTGGCGGGTCTTCATTTAACTTCAATAACGGCCTCAGCAGCTCATTGTCGCCTTCTGCGGGGGGTGTATCTAGCAGCTCTGCTGCGGGCGCTTCTAGCAGCGTTTTATCAGATGCGCTTAATAGACAGCAGTCGGCTAGCCCAGCCAACTCATCGCCCCGTCAACCTGCTGCTGGCGCAACCTTTCCCAGTAGCAATCGGTTCGGTAGTACAGCACCCGGTGGATTATCAAATCGGGCTCCTAGTAGTGAGACAAGTGCTGAGAGCGGTATCGCAGCGCCCTTTATCCGCACAACTACGGAGATGTCTCCGCCGACAGGTACGACAGGATACCAAGCACCCGCCTCAATTGATTTACCTGTTTTTAATGTTCCGCCGCCGCAGCCTAGTCGAAATCCTTATTCTGGAAATAATTTCTCACTTCCTCAGCAAAACTTCGCTCAGCCAGCCATTCAACCGGCAGCACCAGCGCCTAGCTATACGCAGCCTAGCGTAGTTCAGCCAGAGCAAAATCGCCGCCTGCGATAGCGCTGAAGGCATTCGCCAATTAGCCATTGCAGGCGTTACCAGAGATAATCTGTCTGATACTAAGCCTGATACTGAGTCTGATACTAGGCCTGATACTAGGTCTGATACTGGATCGCTGGAAGGCTTTAGCGTATCTTTAGGGTAGGTTAGAAAGTATACCAACTAGACGTGAGCTAAATATGGGCTTATTAGCGTAAAATTCATCAAAAAAGTCCAAATGCTCGACCGGCTCGATATATAGTTTGGATTAGGGTTTTGCTACTGAGCGAGTATAGCTATCAGTATAAATACTCATATAATCCATGTAGCCAACACAATGACTGCATTCGCACAACGGCTGATTACTTAGCCCGCGATACACGCGCGATACACAACAGTTTTAGCTATCACTACTGTACTGAGCTAAATGGCCAAAGTTATATCAATAGCTCAGAGCGAGCAGGCTAGTACACATTATCTACGGATCAGTACAACTGCAAGAATGCAAAAAATCCTCATCGTTGACGACGACAGTACCCTTCGAGCAGCGCTGACGCGATATCTAAAGGATCGTGGCTTCTTGGTTCGTAACGCGGCCTCAGGGCGACAGGGGTTTGATAGCTTTGTGCAGGATATGCCCGACTTAATTGTCTCTGATGTGGTGATGCCGGAGATGGACGGATTTGAGCTATGTACTCGCGTGCGGGAGAGCGAGACAGGACAGCTCATTCCCTTTATTTTTTTATCAGGTCGCTGTGATTTAGAAGATCGCATTCAGGGACACAGCATTGGGGCTGATGACTACTTAGTGAAGCCCTTTCATCCTCGTGAGCTGATTGCCAAAATAGAGGCTCAGCTGGCACGGGCAACTCGCATTCATTCTCAAATTAAACAAGCGCTTCAGCAGCCGTCGGGCCAGCCATCTGCTCAAGTGAAAACACCGCTACCCCTGACGCCTGCTGAGGAAAAAGTATTTTGGGAAGTGATTCAGGGCTTTACCAATAAAAAAATAGGCGATCGCCTATTTATTAGCCCGCGCACCGTGCAAACGCATCTGAGTAATATTTTGAGTAAGCTGTCGTTAGAAAATCGCTCGCAGCTGATTCGATATGCCTTTGAGAACGGTCATAAGCCACCTCATAGCGACGCCTTTGAGGCCAGTCGGGCTAAAACTGCCCAAGAAACCCTTTCGAATCAAGCCCGCAAGCAGGAGAGAAAAGAGTCGTAAATTAGGGTCAGCTTTTGGCGGACTCCAGCGGGAGTTCCGGTATTCCATTATTATGAGTGGGCAAGCGAATCGTTCATTAACCGCGCTAGTTCTTGTCCATTTGTAATAATGTCTTCAAACGCCATTTCAAACCCTCTTTCTAAAGCTGTTCCAGACGCTACACCAGACGCGACAGAACCGACTACAGAGCTGGCCAAAACAGAGCTGGCTAAAACAGAGCCGACTAAAACAGATCTGACTAAAACAGATCTGACTAAAAAAAATAACGCGACAGAATTCACTACAGAACCCACTACAAAACCCACTACAGAACCTGCTACAGAGACTAAAAATGGTCTTTCTCAGCAGCGATCGCCCCAGCAAACTTTGTCTCAGCAAGATGCAGCCATCACCAAACTGACCACCGCTCTGGCTACCGATAGCCTCAAAAAGCAGCTTGCAGCAATTCGCGAAATCGCAGCTTTGGGTGATGTGGGTGAGCCTTTATTGGCAGATTTTTTGCGCGATCGCATGTCAGCCCAAAATCCGGATGAGCCCACAGCGGCCCATGGCAGCGCCTACCAGGTTTTGTATCGCGGCACCTCCGAGGCAGCCCGGTCGTTTGTAGCAGAGTATCCGGACGGCCTAGTGTGTCCCCAGTCAGATAAGGGCATCGACTATAGCGAACTCCAAATGCTTTTAGTCCGGCAGGCCTATCAGGCAGCCGATAAGCTCACCAATCAAAAGCTGTGTGAGCTCGCTGGAGATCAGGCCGTTGAGCGCAAATGGGTGTACTTTACCGAGGTTAGTCGCTTTCCTGTGATTGACTTGCAGGCAATGGATTTGATGTGGGGCCTGTATTCGGAAGATAAGTTTGGTTGGAGTAAGCAGCGATCGCTCTGGATGCGACTAGGCCAAAACTGGGAGAGCCTGTGGATACAGCAGCGCTGGAAATCTGCCGAGGGCAGCTGGACACGCTATCCCAACGAGTTTATCTGGGACTTAGAGGCTGCCCCAGTAGGCCATATGCCGCTCTCTAACCAGTTAAGAGGCGTCAGAGCCATGGCTTCGCTACTTTCTCACCCGGCCTGGCTTTTCTAACCCAGCTAGGATTGACCAGCGTTTGAGCCGCGCCCACCAGCTGCCGAGGATGATCAATTAAAAAAGTGGGTGCTTGTTCTGCTAACGCTTCTCTACTGCTAAATCCCCAAGACACAGCTGCCATCAAGATACCGACCTGTTTTGAAGCATCTACATCGCGCGTTTCGTCACCGATGTAGATAACCTGGGAAAAGTCCATCCCCCTTTTTTGGATGATTCGCCTAAGGGATCGAGCCTTACTTAGCAAGCCCACGCCGCCTTGCACCATATGGAACAGATCTCGAATGCCATGCTGTACCAGAAAACTCTCAATGTTCTTGCTAGAGTTAGAACTCATGACCATCAGCTGATGGCCTGCGGCCGCGAGTTCATGAAGCGCATCTGACAAGTGGGGAACTAAAGGAACGGTAGGCAGCTCATTGCTGAGTTCTTTGCGCACCCGACGCAATAAAAAGGGCAGCCGAAAGAGCGGAATTTCAGCCTGCTTCAGCATTTCTTGCGTGCTTAGCGACTGGTAGTATTTGAGTTTTTCTGGCGTTGTTAGTGAATAACCATATTCGGGAGCGATGCGATTGGTAATGCGCACGATTGCTCCTAACGTATCGGCGATGGTGCCGTCAAAATCAAAGATTAAAAATGCCACGTATCCGGCGACTGAGGTGGTGGATGAAGACCTAAGCGTCCTTATCTATCATAAGGCAAATAGCGAAACGCCGAAGGTTTGAGGTTACCGGCTATTTGCCAGCTATTTACCCGTTATTCACTGAATTATTTATTTATCAGCCAACAAATAGCTCATTAAACCCTATTTACGCCCTGTTTATCCCCTATTTACTGGCTACTTCCATCGGCCAGAACGTGAAATGCTCACAATCAGCCACAGCCCTAAAAATGAGGCAGCAGCAAACAGTAGTGTGCTTAGTGACTGAAGCTGAACAGTCGTTTGGCTGGTCGTGACAATGGCCGCACCGATAATTAACGCCGCGACGACTGTGCTAAAGGCCCGACGGTTAGCGGCTCTTTCAATGCTGCGTTGGACTGAATCTAGTCCTTGGATATTGAGGTTCCATTGCAGCGTTTCGTCGCTGAGGCGATCCAGCAAAAAGCCAAACTGACGGGGGGCTGACAACGATAGGTTGCGAAATTCTAGTCCAGTACGCAGCAGCATCTGTAAGGGGGCGTCACCAGCTAGCTGTTTTTGAAAAAGATCGACCATGAGTGGCTTGATCTCATCCATTAGGTTCACTTCAGGATTGAACTGGCGAGCAGCGCCTTCTAGGTTGGCGAGTGACTTGGTAAAAAGGCCAATATTTGCGGGCCAGCGGAGATGATTGCGAATACCAGTTTGGATGACAGCGCTGAAGGCCTCTGCCGTATTGAATCGATCGAGTGTGAGGCCGTAATAGCGACCTAATAGACGACTGTAGTCACTTTCTAGCCGAACCAGATTGATGGGCTTGAGTGGTTCGGTAATCTTAAGCGTTAGCTGGGCGCATCGCTTGGCATCTGAGCTGACGATCGCCAGCACAAGCTCGGTTAGGGTTTCTCGGGTTTGGGGGTCAATACGGCCCATCATGCCGCAGTCTAATAGCGCGACGCGGCCATCATCTAAATAAAAAATGTTGCCAGGGTGAGGGTCGGCGTGGAAAAAGCCGGTGACGAAATACTGCCAGAGAAAGGCCCTAAACAGTAACGAGGTAATTTCGCCACGCTGATCAATCGGTGGGCCCTGCGACCAGTCGGGAGGAATATTCGGCGCGATGTCTTTGAGTATGGGCAAGTTGGTCGCAGGTTGAGATAGCTGAGCTTCTAGTAGGGGCTTACCGTTTAGCCATTCCATTACCAGTATTTTGGAGTTGGTGAGTGGCCATAGAATTTGGGGTACGGTGAGCCGCTCGGCGTCTATCCAGTCACTCTCAAGCATGTTTTGCCTGAGTTCGTCGGTGTAGCGGGCCTCGGTGGTAAAGTCTAGCTCGGCGGTTAGGGCTGTTTTAAATTCATCGGCTAGCTCGGTGATGTTGTATCGCTGACCAAACTGGGTGGCAGAAACGAGCTTAGCGATGTCTTTAATCAGCGCCATATCCCGCTCGACCTGTTTTTCGATGCCGGGACGAAGAACTTTGACGGCGACGGCCTGCCCGTTTTTAAGTCGGGCTCGGTGGGTTTGGCCAATGGAGCCCGCCGCGATCGCCTCATAGTCAATCTCTGTAAAAACCGCTTCGGGGCTCCGCACCATGTGCTGGCGAATATATCCCTCAATTTGCGGGCCTGGAACGGCAGGAACTGTAGACTGCAATCCGCTGAGCGCTTCAATATAAGCCGGACTGAGCAGATCGGGGCGAGTGCTCAGTAACTGACCTAGCTTGACATACACAGGCCCTAGCTCGATCAGAATATTACATAGCACTGCCGGTGGCGGCAAATCGGGTTCGTCGGGCGCACTACCGGTGAGCAGGCGGCGCATATAGTCCCAGCCGTTTTTGAGAAATACCTCAACAATTTCACGCTGACGACCGATTAGGTTAGGCGTGAGCATCGGCGGAATAGGCGAGCGAGGCATAAAGGTGGCGCGAAAGGTAAGCGCGATTTTAAGAGTGCTAGGACGATGCTAGCAAGTTTGCAGCAAAGCGCGGTGCGAGATAGACCAGCTGATATTTCATGAACTAATGGTTTATTCGCATGTATAGAGCCCTGACAAGTTTGCAAAGGCTGGGAGATCTGGCAAAATTTCAGAGGATTAATTGACGACCGTTAGCAGTCCTTGCCAACCCAAGAATGCGGCCATTCCGACAAGAATGGTGAGGAGTAAGTTCTGGCTGAGCTTGCAGACGATAACGGCGGTAATCGCTCCGACTAACCGAGCATTCAGATAGCTGAGCTGAAGGGTGCCGTCACTGAGCAATACTTCAGGAACCACAATTGCCGTAAGCACCACAGGCGGCAAATAGCGCAGGGCGCTTAGTAGCCTGGGCGGTAGGGTGATCCGGCTGCTCGCGCCAAACATGAGGTAGCGAATAGTAAAGGTTGCGATCGCCATACCCCCCACTATCAATATTTCGGTCAATACTTCAGCGAAAGGGTTAGTCATGATGAAACACACTCCTTTGTTGAGAAATACGCTGGTTAGGCAGCGGCGGCTCGGTATACACACCCGCAATAATGCCTGCGATCGCCGCAACTATCAGCCCTAGCTTGTGAGGCAGCGGATTAGCCACAATAGAAACCAGTCCAGCGGTAACGACAGCAACGACCATAGGCCGACTTTTGAGGTATGGAATCACCATGCCAATAAACGTCACAGACATCGCAAAGTCCAGCCCCCACTCGGCTGCGTTGGGAATGAGGGCGCCAGCAGTAATGCCCAGCAACGTAAACACCTGCCAGTTTAGATACATCGCGATCGCCCCACCCAGATAGTACCAATGCTTAAACGGCGTACAATCAGACGCTTCATAACGGCGAATGGCGATCGCAAACGCCTCATCTGTCAGAAAAAAGGCCAGCGGCACCTTCCACCGTTGCGGCAGAGCCTGGATATAAGGCACCAAACTCACCGCATACAGTAAGTGCCGCAAATTAACCACAAAGGTAGTAAGCACAATCACCAGCCAACCCGTATGGGTCGCGACCATACCGACCGCGATAAACTGTGAGGAGCCGGCAAATACTAACGCTGACATGAACAGCGTTGCACTCGCTGAAAGCCCGCTGCCGATCGCAAGCGTGCCAAAAATAATGCCAAAGGGCGCAGCACCGACGATAAGCGGAAAAATATCACGCGCTCCCGCCCAAAATTCAGCTGAACGGCCCATCAGACGGTTCTCTGGCTCTTTTCTCGTCGGTGTTTGACTCATTCAGCAACCCGTTCCTAAAAATGCCTAAAAATACCTAAAAATGACTGAATAACTTTGCAAAGAGAAGCGCAAAGAGAAATGCAAAAAGAAGCGCAGCGAGAAATTCGCACAGAGAAATTCGCACAGAGAAATTCACAAAAAAACACTCATGTGCCTCCGCTAGGATTTCAATTGCTTGCGTAACTGCTGGGGCTGCAAGGCTATCCGTCGGCAAGGCCCTGCTTCCTTTGTAACCATCCGGTGAGCAGGGCTAAGGCAAATACACCCAGTAGGGCAAATACAAGTAGCAACTTTCCTTGGGCCAACAGCCCAGAGCCCAACGCCACAATAGGCGGGTTAGACAGGCCAATACTCAGGACTAAAGCTGGCAAAAACTTTTGCCAGGGGGCTTTGGCAAGGCCAATGCCATAGGCGACAAAGTCAAAGAACCCGGTCATCAAAAATGCGGTCATTAGGAAAAAATTACGTTCCAAATGGCGCTCACTGAAGCTATCTACCTTGCTCATGAAGCGATCGCCCACCAACCGGCTCACAAGCCGACGGCCAAATCGCTTAGCCAGCCAAAAACTCAGCGCACAGGAAAGAAAATCAGACACACAGACAACAGCCAGACCCTTGCCAAACCCTAGCAGCCCACCTGCCAACACAGAGTAGGCAGTCCCCGGCAGCGCCGGAATAACCACACTCGTAAACCGGAGCCCAAACAAACCAAGAGGCGCCCAAACGCCCATTTGCTCAACCGCCGTTTGAATCTCTGCCTTGCCGACGCCCCATTGCTTGAGCAAGATAATGGGCACAGCAACTAGCAGCGCTAATCCAACAAATCCAACAATCCGCTGCATGCTTTTGTTTGCACGACTCATTGAACCGCTGCTAGCGTCCTGTTCGGTTTGCTTTTCCATAATTTGCCTGCTAGATTTGCCCACTAGATATATCCACCAGTCTACAGAATGCGCCTGCTAAAACTCACCTATTCGCCAGCAGCCCAAGATTGGGTCAGCCTGTCCTCACCAAGCTTGTCCTCGTAATGACAAAGTAAATCCTCATACATGACAACATGCATAAGCCAAAGCATATGAAAAAGCGCCGTCAGGGCGAACTGCATCCGCCAGAGCACACAAGGAACCGGCAAAAAATCCCTCATAAGTATTCATAAAAAGGACTCTCAACAGAGCTAAGACCCCTGATAAAAACAGGATTTATTCTTCATCGGTTAGCAGCTGAAACAGAGAATCAGCAAATACATCAAAAGCTCAAATCCCAGTTGAAATCATAGTTTGAGATCCAGTCAAAAAATCCACCACGGAACGTTTAACCCCGTTCAAAGGTCATTTGGCAAGTCGGGCCATGTATTTAACCGCTATCGTTTGTCAACGGTAAAATTGTCATAAAATGGCTTACAAGGGTAGTCTGAAAACTTAACAAATCATCTATGAAACATCTGCGTCCACTAGTATCTGCTTCGCTGTTTGCGGCTCTGTTAGCAGGCAGCTGCTCAGTCAAAAATGCCCTGACTAATTCAGATAATGCGTCTTCTGAAATACCCCCAGCAACCGTTGCTCAAAACGATAGTGCTCCCGAGACCGAAGATTCTGTGTCTGAAAGCGTAGATGATCAAACAGCAGCAGAAAATACCTTAGAAAGCATCAGCCAATCTGACGAAGCAGCAGATACCGAGGGCGTAGAGCAAAAGAATGTCAAGCTAGTGGTAGAGGACCAAACAACGGCAGGGCAAATTATTGTCAAAACAGTGGCGACTTCTCGGGATGGCTGGGTCTCTATCCATCAAAGCCGGGAAGATGGCAGCATTGTCGTACCCGAGAGTATTGGGCAGGCCCGTGTAGACTCTGGCGACAGCGAAGATATTGTCGTTGACCTTTGGGAGGCTCCTATGGTAAATGAGAAGCTATGGGTTTTGCTGCATATTGATGGCGGTGAGCGCGGTCTTTATGAGTTTCCCGGCGAAGATCTCCCGGTAAAAAAGAACGGCGAGGTTGTAGCGAGGTCTTTTACCATCCAAGGGGAGGAATCAGAAGAAGCGGAAGACAGCGCAGAGTAGTATAACCAAGCTTTCGTAAAGAGCCGTAACAGCAAAGAGCCGTGACAGCAAAGAGCCGTAACAGCAAAGAGCCGTAACAACAAAGATCAGTCTATGAGCGTTGTAGACAAAACTTCGCCGTAGCCGCCATCATGCAGGACAATATAGCTCGTAATATAGTCAAGCTTTGTAATGTAGTTTGCGATATAGTTAGGCTATTGCGCTGGGCCTTATAGATTAGATCGGGTTTCAATTTTATGTCTAGGCGGGTGTAACTCAGTGGTAGAGTAGCTGCTTCCCATGCAGCCTGTCGCGCGTTCGAATCGCGTCACCCGCTTACTTCGCGTAAAGTCCTTTATGCAATAAGCAAAAACAAAAAAACCCTCAGATACAATGTATCTGAGGGTTTTTTTAGCTCAATAACCGCAGTCAGCAAGCTGTATCAAGGAGTAATCAACAAGTGACTATACGTTGATGAGCTATGCATTGATGAACTATGCGTTGATGAGCTATGCGTTGATAGAAGGTGCGCTCAAAGCAACAGGAGCCGCTTCGCCAGCAGCCAAGTCAAGCGGGAAGTTGTGAGCATTGCGCTCGTGCATCACTTCCATACCCAAGTTGGCACGGTTCAACACATCTGCCCAAGAACCAATCACACGACCCTGAGAATCGATGATGGACTGGTTGAAGTTGAAACCGTTCAAGTTGAACGCCATCGTGCTAATGCCCAACGCTGTGAACCAGATGCCCACAACTGGCCATGCACCCAACAAAAAGTGGAGGCTACGGCTGTTGTTGAAGGAAGCATACTGGAAGATCAAACGACCGAAGTAGCCATGAGCCGCAACGATGTTGTAAGTCTCTTCTTCTTGACCAAACTTGTATCCGTAGTTCTGTGACTCAGTTTCAGTCGTCTCACGAACCAACGAGGAAGTTACCAATGAACCGTGCATTGCACTGAACAAGGAACCGCCGAACACACCGGCTACACCCAACATGTGGAACGGGTGCATCAAGATGTTGTGCTCTGCTTGGAATACCAACATGAAGTTGAAAGTACCCGAGATACCTAAAGGCATCCCATCAGAGAAGGAACCTTGACCCAAGGGGTAGATCAAGAACACTGCGGTTGCTGCGGCCACAGGCGCAGAATATGCAACACAGATCCAAGGACGCATACCGAGGCGGTAGGATAGCTCCCACTCACGACCCATGTAGCAGAAAACGCCGATGAGGAAGTGGAAAATTACCAACTGGTAAGGCCCGCCGTTGTACAACCACTCATCCAAGGAAGCGGCTTCCCAGATGGGGTAGAAGTGAAGACCGATAGCGTTTGATGAAGGCACAACCGCACCAGAGATGATGTTGTTGCCGTACATCAAGGAGCCTGCAACAGGCTCACGGATGCCGTCGATGTCAACCGGAGGGGCTGCGATGAAGGCGATTACGAAACAGGCAGTGGCAGCCAGCAGAGTCGGGATCATCAACACGCCGAACCAACCTACATAGAGGCGGTTTTCGGTGCTGGTAACCCACTGACAAAACTGCTCCCACAACGAAGCGCTTTGGCGCTGCTGTAGTGTAGTAGTCATTGTTTATTATTCCGAGTAATTAGGTACGTATTAGAAACGAAGCAGCTGAAAACCTAAAAGAGTTAACTTCTGTTTCGTTCTGTTAACAATTTAGAGGGTTACGCGAAGAGATACGATTCTCTTAACAATTAATTCGCTATTGATAATTTGCAGCTGAGTAGACTTCAAACTCGCTCCCTGCGCCTTTTCAGCGTGAGTTATCAAAACACTACTCCGTATTAGAAGCCAGTATTAGAAGCCAGTATTAGAAGTCAAAGTAAATATAGGGTGAAGCTTCTGAAGGGGCTAGCACCCAGGCCAGATAGAAGCAGATAGGCAGTAATAGTACTTTTACTGGCCAACTAATTTGCAATTTGAGTCCTCGCTGCACACCATAGGCAACACCCATAAGGCTCACAATACCGAGCAGCAGCAACGAAATTTGCGGACGGTTGAGCCCAAAGGATTCCTGATACACCTTTTGAGCGAACTGAATATCTGCCGAGTGGCCAAACAGATGGCGCATGGCCAGTCCGGCGTCGTTAAGGTTAGGTAGGCGAAAGAAAATCCAACTGAAGAAAACGGTGAGCTGAGTCAAGGCCCAGGCCGTTAACAGGCCGGGAATGCTTTGCCAAAAAGAGGCGATCGCCTTTGAACGTTCTGAGAGTGCGCCGCTGAGGCGATGGATAACCAGCGCCAAACCATGAATAGCACCCCAAACAATAAAACCCCAGCGATCGCCATGCCAAACCCCAGCTACCAGCATCACCACCACTAAATTGATACAGGTACGCGTGAGACCTCTTCGGGAGCCACCCAGCGGAAAATACAGATAGTTGCGTAGCCAGTCACCCAAGGTGATATGCCAGCGTCGCCAAAAATCTGCAATGCTGGTGGCAAAGTATGGAAAATCAAAGTTTTGCGGCAGGTTAAAGCCGAGTAGTATCGCACTCCCTCGGGCAATATCGACATAGCCGCTAAAGTCTAAATACAGCTGTAGACCATAGGCAAAGGCCAGTAGCCAAATATCACCGCTGCCTGCCCTCGGCAGACTACCTGCACTGGCATTCACCAGTAGGCCAATATGGTCAGCAATCAGCAGCTTTTTGACCGTACCAGAAGCAATTAACCACAGGCCCTCTGCGCTCTGACTCAGCGGTGGCACCGGCTGCTCTTTCATTTGCCCTGCGAAGCTATGAAAGCGAGTGATCGGACCAGAAATTAGCTTAGGGAAAAATAGCTTGTAAGCCGCGAACTCTAACAGCTGATCGCTGGCAGGCGATCCCCGATAGACATCAACTAGATAAGCAATGCACTCAAAAGCAAAAAAGCTGAGGCCCAGCGGCATTAGCCAGCTATCGACCAGGACGCTAGTGGGTGAATTCGGCAGCAACGTCTCTAGAAGCGGAGAGAAATACTTAAACGCCAGCAACAGTAGAACATTTAAAACAATACCGCCCGTTAGCAGCTGACCTCGTTTTTTGTTCCAATCTGCCTGGGCGTAAGGCCAAGCCTCATTGGGGATACGCCAGTCTAACGGCGTACCGAGTGCCTTACCTACAAAAAAGTTGAGTCCGACAAGCACCAGCATTAAGGGCACATAGTGAAGCTGCAATGATGCATAAAAGTACAGGCTAGTGACCAGCAGTACCAGCAATCGAGCGACTTTATTAGGTGCAAGCCAGTAAAGTAAAACAACACCAGCGAGAAAAAAGCCGTAGAGGATAGACGGCAGAATCATAAGGTTACCGCGATAGAAATAGGGAGCTGCTTGATTTTTTAGAACTCACTTTGGGCGTTACTTTAGTCGTCACTGGGGTTCATATCTGGAGAGATCACTGGGGTTCATCACTCTGGGCAGGTAAGGACTGCGGCCAAGAAATCAGAGGATCTTGAGCCAGCCGAGTGGCAACCTGATAGGCACCATACCGATTGAGGTGGCTAGGATCTGAAAAATAGTCGTAGCGCTGCGGCCAAAGCTGACCCATATCACGAAAGGTCATAGTTGGAGAGGACTGTGCAACTTCTGCCATGTACTGCACAAAAAAGTCTTCTGCTTTCATCCGATGGGCATCTAGGTATTCGTCAGTTAGCGGTGTGTTGACAAAAATAACCGGCACATTTTTTTCTGTGGTGTAGGTCAGCAGGTTAGTCAGCGCTTGCTCTTGTATGCCCTCTAGCCTAAATGCTTGATAGTCGCCATCGTAAGCGCCCGCAACACGGGCGTGGTCATTGTAGTAGGTTGCAGGATTGAACCGATTGGACAGCGCCAAAAAGCCGTCAGAGTCGATCAGGCTAGTTTCGGTCGGTGCGCCAGTGGGCGTGTCTTTGGTTTCAGTAATGCCTTCTTCAGCGAGAAATCCTGGCGCGATTCTCCCTTGGAAGGGCTTCGATATCGCCCCAAATCCCTGCCCCAACGCCGTGCGAACTCGGCTCCGGTGGGTATAGCCCGAAGAGACCTTACCCAATAGCTCGCTGAGTCTTTGATCCGCTGATCGAGCCCGAGCGGTTAGCTGTTCAGACAAGCTGCCTAGAGCCAAGTCATTCATGCCATCGCTGGCGACGCCCGATTCTAGCTGCTGGTAACCCTCGGAGGTGGCGATCGCATCAAACGTCACATCCGTTCGGCCGCTGTTAAAGGCCCGCGCCCCATCCGCCCACACAATAATTTGCGGCAGCTGATCGGGTGGAATCAGCCGCCTGACGATTAAATCGACAACCTGAGCCGTTGCGCCATTTACACCAAAGTTAAAAATGCTCAGCCCCTCGTAGCCAGCGGCGCCCAAAGACTGTCGTAAAGCGGCTGGGTCAACCCCTCGCAGCGCCCGCGAGCTGCCAATTACCAAGACATCGGGCGGGCCTGACTGGGCTATGCGGCGACGGTATAATGCCAGCTTTTCATCCAGCTGTTGAGATCGAAAAGTCGGCAGTGTAGAGCCTGCTAGTAGTGAAGAAGTGGAAATAAAATCCTGTTGAGGGCTGTAAATCAACTCGCTGTCATTAATCGCAGAAGCGGTAAAGTCGCGATTGTCAAATCGGCGATCGCCCGAAGCCGAGGCCAAAACATCGGTAGAGCCATCAGCCAAAAAGCCATCATCGGCCAATGCCGACTGCGATTGATCCCCATTGGTTTGGCCTTCGTTCCAATCTAAGCCCGCTAGCTCGTCGTTAAAGCCATTGGGCTTCAGCTGCTCAACCCCTTCAGAATCTCCTTGCCCAGTCTTAGGCATCTCGGCGTCCAAACCCTCCGCAGTAGTTGAGACCGCTGAGGTCGCAGTTTGGCGTAGCGCCTGACCCGCGATAAAATCGACCTGAACGGCCAAAAGCAAACCGACAGCCCCCCAAATTAAAGCCATCTTGCCGCCGTTAGTCTGAAAAGATCGGGGCAATTTAGACCGTAGGCCGCTGGTTTCATCCGCAGGAACAAACACCTGGCTTTTAATGAGCGCATATTGAAAAGCTCTGGCCAGTCCCTTCATCAGGCCCAGGTCAGACTCGGCTTCACCAGCAGCGACCTCAGCCGACAGGCTAGCGTCTGTGACAGCGGTAATCAGCTCGCCAATATAGGCTTCAGACGCGGCAAATTCAGGCTTTGCCTCGGGCACCATCCGCTCTCGCCGCTGATAGTCCTGCCCTTGTGTCCAAATCGGCTGCTTTTGGCCAGCCCGACGACCATAGAGACGAACGCCCTCTACCAAGCTTGAAACATTCGCCTGCTCTAGCGTTTGAGTAATGAGCGGAACAATCGCATTTTTAGGCGGGCAAATGGGCCCATCGGCCATTACATGCAGTAGTCGGTCTTTTTGCAATAGCTGCACCCGAATACCGCCTGTGGCTAGCTGGTCTTTAATATCCGGGTTGAGCGCTCTGGTCAGGCAGTAAGCTAGCGCAGGCATATTGCCTTCACTGGCCAAAGACATTGCACTCTTCGCGAGTTCCGGATCTTCAGCCGCTGGCAGCTCAATGCCACGGAGCCACTCGGGACTGATGTCATCGGTTGAGGGGCCATAGAGCATTGCCCGCTGAACGCCCTGAGGTGCGATCGCTCGCAGTAGCGAGGACACATCCCCAACTAAGCCGTCAATATCTACAGTGGGTGAGGGCAGTGGAGCATTTTCAGCAATAGGCGTAGGACTCAAAACATCTTTAACTGCATAGCTAATCAGGTGTAATGATGATTTTTTGAATTCCGTAACTAGCTTTAAGCCGTACCGCCGCGAAATTTGGTTCACTAGCCGCGAAAGCGCCGGAACGTCACCCCACCGGCCCCATTCTCTAAGCATTTTTTCGGGCGGCGTTAGATCGACTCGCAGTCGCCAGTCGGAGGCGGCTTCGCCAGTTACCTGAATGGTGATGACCGCATCTTGAAACTGGCCCAAATGAAGCTGACGCAGCCGTTCGGCGATGGGTTCAGCAATCAAAAGTGGGTCGGGGCTGTAGCTCGCTTCGCAAAATACCCAAAGCCGAGAGACCAGATCGCTGCTTGCAGAATCGTCTGATTCCGCTACGACAGCGGCTGCGTTCTGATCAAGGGCAGCTGAATGACTGATTGCTGGCTCAGCGACTGATTGATTGATTGCACTATTTGTCGCACTAGCGGATGGATGTGACGCATTCTGACTGCTTGCATTCTGATTGGCCGCATTAATAAGAGGAACCGCGACGACAGCTTTGGCTCGACGCGCTTTGCCAGGAACCACGCGGGCGCTGACTTTAACCCCTACATTCAAAGCACTCAGGGCTTCGCTGAGATAGCGAGCGATCGCACTTGAGTCGCCTCTGCGTGCCAAACTGATATCTAGCAGTTGTTCAAGCGGGGGAGAAGCCGCTAAAGATTCCACATTTGAGCGAATCTCTTCATTTTTAGACTCTTCAGGCTCTTTAAGAAGAGGTGCGCCAAAACCCGATTCATCCGTAACCGATTCATCCGTAACCGATTCATCAGTAGCCGACTCATCAGCACGTGCGGATAGGCCCTGAACGTTATTCGCTAAAACAGAATCCTCTGAGGCCAAACTCGCGGCTGCGGCGATTTTAGCAACGGTTTCAGCATCGCTAGCACCGTGAACCAAAAGCGCTAGGTGCTTGTCTAAACGATTGAGGTAGATCGGGGCACTCCAGGCCGGCTTAGAATCAAGCGGTCCACGGCTGTAGACATAAATCTGATAAATCTGCGGAAACTCATCTTCAAGGCGCGCTTTGACTTCCGGTGCTTGCAGCGATCGCACCAGCCGCATCAAAACCAACTCACGAGGCAGTGCGCCCCTCGCAGCAGACTCCCATAAAACATGCAAAATATTACCGCGTAGCCTGACTCGAACCTCAGCTAAGGTGGCATCTTCAGGGCGCAGTACAGTTTCCTTAAGCCAAGGGACCAGGATAGCCGGATCGGCAGCAGCTTTTTGTCGGGGAGAGTGACCTAGCATTTATATGGCGATAAAAAGCAGAGATTACGAGGCCAAAGCGAACCCTTTAGATCCTAAACCCTTCAGATTTCTAAATCCTTCAGATTCCTAAATCAACCCTTCAGATCTTAAGATGTCACCTTCCTTCAGATCAGACCTTCAGATAAGATGTCACCTACATAGCACCTATGTAAGATGACATTTATGGCTATGGCATGATCACCTGAGATGATCACGCGAAAACCTCGTGCGCAATTCGAGTATGCGGTACTGAACCATACAGCAAATTAGAATAGCGCCAAATCGGGACAATGTAATAGTAGGTAATAATGTGGGTACGCGGTATTCGAGCACAGAGTGGTTAAGGACACAGTCACCAAATACACAGTTGAGTCTCAAGCTCTAAAGTAGCGTATCTAAAGTAGCGTGTTAAAGAGAGACTATGTTCCTTGATAACGCCGTCGTTTGTAACCTCACAATTTACGACATTACTATCGTTACAACGGCCTAGGGTTCGCTGCATTTTAGGTTACTGCTGAGCATTTTGCACGAGTAGATCTTACGTGATTACAATGTCACATTTCAGCCAGTTAGCCTGCCTCAAATACGTACATATTGCCAGTCATTTATTTACCCCCACAAATCGTTTATTCATTTAATGACATATTCAATTTAAGGACATATTTTTAATCAGTACCGACTCCCAAACTGCCCCCGTAGAAAACAGGAGAAAACCATGCAGTCCTTTCGCGAGCCTCCCTCTAACGCTTTGCCCGAGCTATCTATCACCTTGCCGTTAGCGATGAACCTTAGTCTGAGCCTAACGACACTGCCATTTCTAATGCTGCTCATCACTAGCCAAGTCGCTAGCCATGCCAGCGTTGAGCTCGGTAAAGCCAGTGAAGAACTTTTTCGAGGCGATCGCCTACCCATTCAACCGCTGATTAACGATAACTAGACCTTCACAATACCTTCAGAGCCAAAACGCCTGAGACGTCCCTAAAACTTCTACAATCATCACCATTAACCGTGCCTACGCCCTAAAACTTTGCAAAGTCACATGCCTACGACGCTAACAGACGAGTCCGTAACCAATCCCGCGAAAGTTGAAGTGATTCCGGCTATTGCTACGCATGACTGGTTGCTGCGCAACCGGCTCAAGCGGGTAGAAGAAACCTGGGCAGCGGTTCTAGAAGATGAGTGTGGTTCGGCGCTCGTTGCCCTACTCACGCGACTAAGAGAGCTATGCGCCCCCGACGGTCAAGCCAAAGCCGCCGATGCTTCTCCGGTGCTCAAGCTCATAGAAGAGTTAGAGCTGAGCGATGCGATTAAAATGGCCAGAGCCTTTGCGCTGTACTTTCAGCTGATTAACATTGTTGAACAGCACTACGAACAGCGTGGCCAGCAGCAACAGTATCGTGCCGCCTATGAAGATGCCGCCATTGCATCAGCAGCCCAAAACGCATCGACCGGCCAAACAAGGCCAAAACACGCCAATACTTCACCCTCTGACGGCGCTGAATCCTCTCACAGTCCGTCTCATAAAAATGATTTAGACACCGGGCGTGATGTGGGTACTTTTTACTGGCTATTTCCCACGCTAAAGCGGTTAAATGTACCGCCACAGATGATTCAACGGCTGCTCGATCAGCTAGATGTGCGGTTGGTATTTACGGCTCATCCCACCGAAATCGTACGGCATACTATTCGTGACAAGCAGCGCCGCATTTCAGCTATTTTGCGCCAGTTAGACCGTGAAGAAGAGAGTGCTCGGGCCTTGGGGCTGGTGTCTTCCTGGGAAATCAAAGCGCTTCAGGTACAGCTTGTAGAAGAAATTCGGCTGTGGTGGCGCACCGATGAGCTGCACCAATTTAAGCCGTCAGTGCTCGACGAGGTCGATTTTACGCTGCATTATTTTGATGTGGTGCTCTTTAGTACTATTCCGCAGCTTTACCAGCGAATTTGTCGGGCATTAGAGGGCACTTTTCCCAATTTGAAACCGCCTAAGCAGAATTTTTGCCGGTTTGGATCTTGGGTGGGTAGCGATCGCGATGGCAACCCCTCTGTCACCCCCCAAATTACTTGGAAAACCGCTAACTACCAGCGCAACATGGTCATTGGCAAATATATCGCTAGCATCAAAAAGCTCACCCACCTGCTGAGCCTGTCCTTACATTGGAGCGAAGTCCTACCCGACCTGCTCGAATCGCTAGAGCAAGACCAAACTCAAATGCCAGAACTGTATGACGAACTCGCCATTCGCTACCGTCAAGAGCCCTATCGGCTCAAACTGGCCTATATTGAACAGCGCTTAGAAGCCACACTGGACAGATCCCAAAAGCTATACAACGGCGAGTATTTGCAAGCGCAAGAAACCAATTTAGATCTGAGCAATGTCAGCGGCCGAATTTATCGTACAGGCGATGAATTTTTAGCCGAGCTGCAACTGATTCAAACCAATCTTAAAGAAACTGGTCTCGTCTGTCAGGATTTAGAAGAACTGATCTGCCAAGTTGAAATCTATGGATTTAACCTGGCACAGCTAGATATTCGACAGGAGAGCACCAATCACTCCGACACCATCAACGAAATCACCGAGTATCTGCGCGTACTCGACAAACCCTATAACGATCTTACAGAAGACGAAAAAAATAAATGGCTCACGAGCGAGCTGAGCACCCGCAGACCGCTCATTCCGGGCGAGCTGCCCTTCTCGGAAAAGTCGGTTGAAATTATTCAAACCTTCCGCATGGTGCGCAGAATTCATCAGGAGTTTGGCCTTGACATGTGCCAAAGCTACATCATTAGCATGAGCCATACTGCCAGCGACCTGCTAGAAGTAGCGCTGCTCGCGAAAGAAGCGGGCCTGTATGATCCGGCCACGGGTATTGGGGCACTTAAAATTGTGCCCTTATTTGAAACTGTAGAAGATTTACGACGCGCCCCCAAGGTGATGAAGCAGCTGTGGGAACTACCGCTGTATCGCGCCATGCTACAGGGCGGCTACGAAGCCCTAGAAACAGCGAAGCACCAACCTGAAAAAGCCGGTGCATCGCTTCAAGAAGTCATGCTGGGCTACTCGGACAGTAATAAAGACTCGGGCTTTTTGAGCAGCAACTGGGAAATTCATAAGGCACAGCAAGCCCTGCAAGAAATTGCCGACAACTACGGGATTGCGCTGCGCATTTTCCACGGGCGAGGCGGCTCAGTAGGGCGAGGCGGTGGCCCTGCTTACGAGGCGATTTTGGCACAGCCTGGGCGCAGTGTAGATGGCCGAATTAAAATTACTGAACAAGGCGAAGTCCTCGCTTCTAAATACAATTTGCCAGACTTAGCGTTGTACAACCTGGAAACGGTGACAACTGCAGTCATCCAAGGTAGCGTCTTGGGCAGCAGCTTTGATCGTATTGAACCCTGGAACGAGATTATCGAACGACTGAGCGTTCGGTCGCGCCAGCACTATCGTGCTCTGATTTATGAGCAACCTGATTTAGTAGAGTTTTTCCATCAGGTCACACCCATTCAAGAAATCTCGCAGCTGCAAATTAGCTCTCGGCCTGCCCGCCGTAAAGGCAAGCGTACCTTAGACGGCCTACGGGCCATTCCCTGGGTCTTTAGCTGGACACAGACACGCTTTTTGCTGCCCTCTTGGTACGGGGTTGGCACCGCGCTCGGAGAGTTTATTGATGAGAACGAGGAAGAGCATTTAGAGATGCTGCGCTATTTTTATGCTAAGTGGCCTTTCTTTAAAATGGTGATTTCTAAAGTAGAAATGACCTTGGCAAAGGTGGACTTACAGATTGCGCAGCACTATGTGAATCAACTCAGTAGTGAAGAAAAAAGAGAAGACTTTCAGGTGATGTTTGACCAGATTGCCGCTGAGTTTTATCTCACGCGACAGGTAGTGCTCTCTATTACTAACCACAGCAAGCTGTTAGATGGTGATCCGAGTTTGCAGCGGTCTGTACAGTTACGAAACGGCAGCATTGTGCCGCTGAGCTTTTTGCAGGTGGCGCTACTGAAGCGACTAAGAGAATATGGTAATGATGCGGTGACGGGGAGAGTGCGATCGCGCTACAGCAAAGGAGAACTGTTGCGAGGCGCACTGCTCACCATCAACGGCGTTGCGGCGGGCATGCGCAACACTGGCTAAGTGTTTTAGCCGCGAATAGCCTTATCGCTTTTAGGCGTGAACGGTAAAGATGGGGCTAAAGTCGTAGATGCTGGCATCATTACGGCTAGTGAGCTTGAGGCGGTAGTCGCTGCCAGGTGGGGTAAAGCTGGGAACGCGCCACTCGTAGCTGCCGTCGCTCATGGTTGAGGCCGTGAGTGTGCGCATGTATTGATCACCTTTATAGAGATCAATTTTGATCGTTTCGCTCAGGTTGTCATTCCAAACGAGGGTGTACAGATTACCAATTTTGAGCGTGGTGTCGTTAAAGGTGCTGTTGGAGATAAAAGACTGGGCCTGAATAGTGAAGGGAAAATCACTAAAGCTATGAAATCTGCTGTCATCTACACTGCTCACCTTAAAGCGGTAGAAGCGATCGCTCGCCGCTAAATCAGCCGGGGCCAGCCAGTCAAAAGAGCCATCGCTAGCCGTTGAACTCTCAATCGTTCGGATAAACCTGCTGCCTTCATACAGGTCAATCTTCACAGCACCAGAAAAATTGTCGTCCCATTTCAGCTCGTAGCGTTCACCAACTTGTAGTTTCGTCACCGTTTGACCGTCTTTTACAACTGCCAGAGAATCTACTTTAGGAACAGGCTTTAAAGAAGAATAGTCAATGGTATAGCCAATATCGTCAAGCAAAGCCGCATCTAAACGGGTCAGTAGCTTTCTATCGCCTTTTCTGATCGTAGGATCTAAAGAATTTTCGCCCAGACCAGGTATCTCAAAATTATCTCTGATATGAGATCCGACAGTGTCTAACGGAATGGGATTACCGTTGTTGAGAGCGCTTGCAGCGGGACCGATAAACTGACCCTGGCTATTAATTAAAGACCTAAAAGCAGGCAAAGAAGAAGAGATTCCAAGAATATGACCGAGTTCGTGAACCGCAACTGAGAGAAAATCGGGCTGCGTAGCTGGAACAACCACCGTCTCGCTTAGGCTGGCGTTGACATACCAGAGTTCGCTGATATCAAACTCCATTTCCCCCAGCCAGGGTTGGAAAACAGTAGTTGTATTGCGATCGCCCTTATAAGTCGTAGCCCCTGCTTCAGCGAGCTTGCCACCTGGCCCGCCCATGTCGTTAGCATAGAGAAACACCACAATGTCATCAATATCGTAATCTAGCTGAAATGCTTCAACACTCCCCGAAGTTGGATGAGAGGCATGAACGGTCGTGCCTGCTTTGATCGCCTGAAAGTCATCTAGAATAATGGCTTCCCAAACCTCAGCGGCAGCTTCTAGCGCGGCTCTTTTCTGGCTGTCAAACCAATTTAAGTTATCAAAGCGATAGTCAAACTGGATATCGAATCCAGGCTCGTCAGAGTTTCCGCCGACTAAAGGGAGGGGACTTTCAGGTTCTGTTGTTGGAGTTTCATTGGTCGGGCTGTCAATGGTTGGAATTTCAGCCACTGGCGAATTAGGTGGAGAGACAACGGGCCTAACAGCAGTCGCTTGTGAACCCCAACCGCTCACCAACGGCGTTCGAGTTGTGTCGGTCCAAGGCATGACATCGCCATCTTTGATCTGATTGCCGGTTGCACCCGTCATGTACCAAATAGCGCTTTTACCCGTTGAGCCATTGTGCCAAAAAATATCAGGCGTACCATCCTGGTTAAAATCGGCTGCGCCCCGCATTTCCCATGCGCCACCGACATTGTTCAACTCTTTTCCATCTTTTACATTCGTACCCTGTTCACCATTTAGCAGCCAAATTGCATTTCTACCCTGCTGATGACGCCACACAATATCGGCGTGGCCATCTCGGTCAAAGTCAGCGATACCGCCCACTTCCCAGCCTGCATGCAGCGTTCTGATCGCGCCTTTAGATGCGATGTCTGTGCCGCGCGTGCCGCCCATAAACCAAACTTCATTTTCGCCGGTTGCCTGGTTTCGCCACAGCAAGTCAACTCTACCATCGCGGTTAAAGTCTGCACCGCCTGAAATCTCCCAGTCGCTACCGATGCCTGCAATCTCTTGTTTACTCAGGCGATCGCGCCCTCTGTCGCCCCCCATAAACCAAACTTCATTTTGACCAGTTACTTCGTTGCGCCATAGCAAATCCTGATGACCATCTAGGTCAAAATCGAGCGCACTTTTGATTTGCCACTCGCCGCTCATAGGGTCGATAGTGACTGACGCGCTGTACTCTGAACCCTTTTTGCCGTCCATATACCATAGGACATTTTCTCCAGAGGTTGGATTGTGCCAGAGAATGTCAGGATGGCGATCGCCGTTGATATCCAATCCATACGGATCGGGCCTAGCCATGTCGCTACTAACTGTGAGCGCCGCATCACGAGCGCTCAAAACTGACTTTTCATCAAACATAAAAGAAATCTCGATCTAGGTTTTCAAAAACAACAAATTTATAAAGAGAGAGAAGATAGATGACCACACCAAATATCGACTCAGCAAGCTGTAAGAGCTTCTGCTAAGAGCGCTTTCAAACGATTTGTTGTTGTTGATAGATGAAGCTTTCGCTGATTTGGTTAAGCCACGATCTATCGACTATTCAGCTGTTATCTGCCTATACCAAAGAGAACCATGAGAACCATGAGAACCATGAGAACCATGAGAACCATGAGAACCATGAATGAGAAATGGATTCACCCAAAGGAAATAAGCTAAAACAAAATAAAAGCGATACAACAAGCAATACAACAGAAGTGCTGTACAGCAGAGACGATAAAGAACTATATGAAGAATGCCCAAAGCCAAATGTAAGGAACGTGTTAACTCACTAAAATCGCTGACATATTTTGAAAGAAAATTATGCGGATTCTTCAATAAGCCCGGAAATATACTTAAAAGTGCCTGCGATTTCAAACAATCTTGATGCGTTTTCCTTCTGAGGGTGTCCTTCCAAGATTTTTCTTCCGAAATCGTGAATGCTCGTTAACATAGGCTTGACCTCGCGATCTGCGCGGCATGTGCTATTATGCGCCCGATTATTATGTCCGTGGTGAGTTATTATCTACACAATATTCAGCTGCCACTGTATTCAGCCGATACAGTACTAAGTACTGTATCGGCTGATATTTAGGCGATATTACGCCTTTCATTCGTACTGACTGGTAGTTCTGATTAGTAGTTCTGTGAGGAGTTTGCAAATGATCACTACTTTAATGATCACTCATTTTAAAAGTCGGCTTTTAAGCTGGGCTGGATTAGCACTAGGCGGTTGTGCGATCGCTTTTTCACTTCAGTCACCCGCTCAAGCCCAAGCAGCTTACGGCAGCTATATCGGCATCGGCCCTGCTCTGGGCGATGGTGAAATCGGCGTTGCTATCAATGGCCGCTACAACATTTTGGAAGCGCCTATCTCCATTCGCGGGGCGGCTTTCTTGGGTGAGGGATCTGCTTTTGTACCCACAATTTCCTACGACTATCCGCTGAATTTTAATACCGAAATATATGTCGGTGCAGGCGTCGCCTTTGCGAGCGAAGGGTCGGTCATGGGCGATGGTACCGCGTTTGTGATTCAACCCGGCATTGACTACACCCAAAGCAGAAACAGAATTGTGTTTTACGGCAATGCCATCGTCCCGATTGGGGGTGATACCAATACAGCGATTCAAGGCGGGGTTGGCTATCAGTTTTAACAGCCCGTTTTAATAGCCCGGTTGATCTGGCCAGTTAGCCGAATGCTGAGGCATTAAGCATTCACAACTATTCAGAACCTATGTACTAAATGGGCAGCTTCGGCTACCATAGGCCCATTGTCAACGCTGACTTGTAAAGCCATGCGCGAGCTGCGTCCATTAGGATCTGTGATTCAAGGCTCTTTAAGCAAAGGGCTCGAAGTTCGGCTGCACCCAGATGTGCTGGTCGAAGAAATGCGAGTGGGCAAATTTTTGGTCGTGCAGGGCGTGCGATCGCGCTTTTTTTGTATGCTCACGGATGTTGCCCTAGGGATGGCGAGTCAGCGTATTGTGGCGAGCCCACCCGAGCCGGGGAACATTTTTTTACAAGAGGTCCTGGCTGGATCAGGAACCTACGGCACCATTGATTTAACGCCGATGCTGATGTTTACCCCTACAGAAGAGGGGCAACCAGGCTTCAATTTTGCTCAAACTTTAGGTAAGAAGACTTCAGGTGAGAAGCGTCAAGTCTCCAAATCGAATGGCTTAGCCTCGTATGAGACGAATTCTAGTGCGCCGCTTCAGCTACTGCCGGTAAAGACCATTCCGGGTCATTTTAGCCAGGTATATGATGCTTCAGAGCGGGATTTTCGGGCAGTGTTTGGCTGGGAAGACGATGTGCAGCGGCGGAATTTTGCGATTGGGCAGCCCATTGATATGGATGTGCCAATTTGCATTGATTTGGATCGGTTTGTAGAACGCAGCAATGGCATTTTTGGTAAGTCGGGCACGGGCAAGTCGTTTTTGACACGGCTGATTTTGTCGGGAATTATTCGCAAGCAGGCGGCGGTAAACCTCATTTTTGACATGCACTCGGAGTATGGCTGGGAAGCGGTGAGCGAGGGCAAAGAATTTAGCACCGTAAAGGGCCTGCGTCAGCTATTTCCCGGCCAGGTGCAAATATTTACGCTAGATCCTGAGTCTACAAAGCGTCGCGGCGTCATGGACGCACAGGAGCTATATATCAGCTTTGATCAAATCGATGTAGAAGATTTGATGCTGATTAGCCGGGAGCTGAATTTGTCGGAGGCGAGCTTAGAAAACGCAATTATTTTGCGCAATGAGTTTGGCAGCAGTTGGATTAACCGCCTGCTTCAGCTCAGCAATGAAGAGATTCAGGAGTTCTGCGAGGTCAAGATGGGCAGCAAGTCGTCCATTATGGCTTTGCAACGTAAGCTTACTCGCCTGGCAGAGCTAAAGTACATTCGCAGCAGCTGCCCGCACAACTATGTGAACCAAATTTTAGAAACCATTGATGCTGGCAAGCATGTGGTGATTGAGTTTGGATCGCAAAGCAACATGCTCTCTTACATGCTGGCCACCAATGTAATTGCCCGGCGAATTCATGCGAGCTATGTGCGTAAGGCCGATCGCTTTTTACAGAGTAAAAATCCAACTGATCGCCCCCATCCCTTAGTCATTACCATTGAGGAAGCTCACCGTTTTTTAGACCCAGCCACTGCCAGGCAAACTATTTTTGGTGTTATTGCCCGCGAAATGCGTAAGTACTTCGTCACACTGCTTGTAGTCGATCAACGCCCTTCAGGGATAGATAACGAGGTGATGTCTCAGGTGGGCACCCGAATTACGGCCTTACTCAACGACGAAAAAGATATTGATGCAATTTTTACAGGCGTGTCTGGCGGGCAGAGCTTGCGTTCGGTGTTGGCGAAGCTAGATTCTAAGCAGCAGGCGCTGTTGTTGGGCCATGCGGTACCAATGCCGGTAGTGGTGAGGACTCGGGCCTACGATGCGCAGTTTTACAAAGAAGTTGGCGATACAGCTTGGGAAACAATGTCGGATGCGGCGGTGTTTAAGGCGGCGGAAGCAGCGGTGGCAGACTTAGGATTTTAAAGAACGGTCTACGTCATAGAAAGACGTCATAGAAAGACTTTGTTGCCAGGTGAGGGCGATCGCACAACATTTTCAATTCATCTCTTCAACTCATCTCTTCAACTCATCTCTTCAATTCATCTTTTCAATTCATCTTTTCAACTCATCTCTTCTAATTTTTGTTCGGCTTTTATACTGGGAAGGTCGGTCGTTAGATAATCTCGTACAGAGCTAGCCTTATCGGATGGATTTGCCGGATCGATTTATCTTAGAGAGACAGCGCAGACGCTATGATGACGAGGTTGCTCACCCAAGCTATAAAAATCATGTTTTCGGCCTTCGCGCTCAGCACATTCACGAGGCTATTGAGAGGTGCCTTGTCTGTTATTTTCGCGATCGCAATTACAGCCATTTTGATAGCGAGCACAACAGACCCTGCCCAGGCTGCGGGCTACTCACACCACACAGCAGGCGCAGATAGCTATCGAGAAAATATACCGCGACTGAGATCAAAACTAACAGCACCCCAGACAACCATAGCGCCTCAGCCATTAAATCAAGTCGCCGAGCCCACCGCTGTGCCCCTTACCTCAGCCGCTAAAGAGCTAGACAATCAACCCGAGGAACCTATCTTAGGCAACTCTGCTGCGACGGAAACTGCCATAGAGCCCGTTATTGAGCAGGCGCCATCACAAGAGCAGTCAGCAGAGCAGGAGCAGTCAGCAGAGCAGGAGCAGTCAGCAGAGCAGGAGCAATCAGCAGAGAACTGGCCAGATGTCACAACGCTCCGCCAAGACAACCTAAAATTAGAGCAGCCCCGTCCAAATCGGGCCAATCCTTACGATGTGATTGAAGCAGCGCTTAAACCCTCAAAAACCGCTCGCGTTTCGTTTACGACCCCTAGATTTGCAAAGCGACTGCCTGAACAATTAGGTCAGCTGCGCGCAGAATTGCAAGCACAGCCCGTCAGGATGAAAGCTGCCGCCCAGCAAATTAAACCAGCCGTAGAAAAACAATTCGAGTCTGTAAGAGAGCACATCCAAGAAATTCCAGATGTAGAACAGCAGTTCGCGTCTGTAAGAGATCGCATCCAAGAAATTCCAGATCAAGTAAAAACGAACTTCAAAACAACCTTGAGTGAAACGCTAGATCAGGTTGGAGTCAAAGCCCATCAAACAGCCGAACAGCTTCGTCAGCCATAAGCCGCTAGTGATTCAACTCTGTTTACTAACTTCTCCGCAAATAGCAAATTCGCTCGTTCACTGCGACTGTAGTTTTGGAAGTTCCTGGCGATCGCTAAAATAAGAAAATTCATATGTTCCAAACTACCCGCCGCCGCCTCGCCCTCTGGTACACCACCGTCACCGCCGTTCTTCTTCTGCTTTTTGCCAGTGGCGTCTACACCTATGTGCGCAGCACCCTCGTCGAGCGCGTAGACGATACCCTTAACCATGTCATCGAAATCGTCCAGCGCCAGCTCGTCATTCAGCCTAGCCCGACCAATGGCCTTCGCATCTTCACTGCCAGCGGCACACCAGAAACTTCACTAAAAGTCAACATCGAAGACAGCTTCCGTAACTCAGAAGCCGCCAGTGAAGACGATCACATCGATCTCGAATGGTTTAGCCCTGAAGGGAACCTCCTGTGGACGACCTTCGCCAAACCTCACCATATCGGCCTCCATGTGAACCCTAATGGCGAAACCGTCACCCCACCCGACGGTATCGTCTTGAGGCAAATCACCCGCCGCGTTCAGTCCGGCAACCAACTCCTTGGCTACATCCGCGTCAGCCATCCCTGGTTTGAAGTCTCCAAACCCAGCCGCCAGCTGATTATCGATCTCGCGCTGGGCATTGGCTTTATGCTCACCGCCGTCGCTAGCATTGGCTGGTTTCTCTCTGGCTTAGCCATGCAGCCCGTCGCCGCATCCTACCAACAGCTCAAACAGTTTACTGCTGATGCCTCTCACGAACTACGCAACCCCATCGCCGTCATTCAAACCAATGTCCAAGTCGCCCTCGCTGATCCTGACGAGCAGTTTCAGCGCAGCCAGCTCGAAGTGATCGAACGGCTCACCCGTCGGCTTGGCCGGTTAGTAGATGATCTGTTGTTTCTCGCTCGTCAAGAAAGTGGACTCGTGCCGATAAGACGCGATCGCACCAATCTCACCACCCTTCTCAAAAACATCATCGAAGAGCAGCAGGCAGTCGCTCAAGACAAATCCCTCACCCTCAGCGCCCAAATCCCCAATACCGATCTCTGCGTCCAAGGCGATCACGACCAACTCATCCGCCTCTTCACCAATCTCATCGCCAACGCCATCCAATACACCTCTACAGGAGAAATCTCCATCACCTGCGAAGCCTCAGCCAGCCAAATCACTACTAGCATTCAAGACACGGGCATAGGCATCCCTGCCCACGATCTCACCCGAATTTTCGACCGATTTTACCGCGTTGATCCGGCTCGCTCGCGTAGCGCCGGGGGATCGGGATTAGGGCTTGCGATCGCCAAAATCATCACAGACAACCACCAAGGCCAGCTCACACTCACCAGCAATCTCGGCAAAGGAACCTGCGCCACGGTCATCCTACCTGCCAAATCCTCAGCCAAATCTCCCGCTAAATCTCAGGCCAAAGAAACACCCCAAAAAGAAACGCCTGACCACAACAGTGCAGCCAAGGCGCTTCCTGTAAACAATAAGCTGTAAAAATAAATAACAACAAACTAAAAGTGATAAATAAGCTATAGAAAATAAGCCCATACAGCAAAACTACTCATCCCTATTGACCAGCCAACAAACTGACCTTAGGGCCAAATGTCCTCTCCTCAGGCATTCCTAACTCACCCATCGGCGCCGCCTCAGACCGATTGTACGAATACATCACACCGCCCGCATTACCCACACGCACCGTAATCGACTGATTCGCCGCCCAAGAACGCTGTTCCCCCTGCTCCAAGATTGCCTCAAATTCAGTAGAACCATCCGTCACCACCCGCACCCAAGACTGCCCGGTCAGCAGCAAATCCACCTCCACGGGTTTTGTCTGAGCCTTGGGCTTGACGGCTTCAACAGCAGGCTTAACTGGCTGAGGTTGGACTGTTTGCTTGGGCATCAGTTGCTCAATCGCCACCGGATCCAAAATGGGCTGAGCCGTCATATCCGGCGCGCTTCGCTGCAAAAAGCCTGAAAGCGCACTCACCGCACCCATAATTAGCAGCACATAAGCGCCGTACAAATGCAGCGGACGCAGCTGCGCCGCCGGAGAGTCCTTCCAGGAAGAACGCGGCGGATTAACCACGGGGCGAGTGAAGAACTGGCTCGAAATCGTTTCACCATCTAGGCCTAGGGCATTACCATACCGACGCAGCAAAGCCCGAATATAAATGGGTTCAGGCAATTCAGAGATTTTTCCTTCTTCCAAGGCCACTAACAACATTTGACGAATAAGCGTGCGCTTTTCAATCGCTCCCAACGACAATTCTCGCTGCAGACGGGCTTGTTTGAGCATGCTGCCAAGCGAGTAAAGCTGCTCTTGCTGTAGCTGTTGGGCGGTAGGTTCTTTAATACGAGCTTTCTGCTTCATGAGTTCGGCAAGGTGAGATAAGGCAGTAATTATATTTTGGAAGGAATAGAGGGAAGCGTTAAGTCAGCCTCATGCTTCAGCTGGGCTACCTCTACATCCCTAAGTAAACGATAGCGACCACGGGGTAATTTTCCTAGCGACAATGAGCCAATTTTTATCCTGTGAAGGGCTGTCACAGGATAGCCTAACGATTCAGCGACTCGACGGATCTGGCGATTTCGACCTTCCGTCAGCGTCACCTCCAGAAGAGCTTCGTCATCGCGACTAGGCGTATCAGTCTTGCCGTTAGATTGAGCACCGTTAGATTGGGCCATAACCGCTTTACCCGCTATCCGAAAAACCTTTGCAGGCAGGGTTTTACGACCGTCTAACAACACGCCCGACCGCCATTTCTGCAAGTTATCATCTGTCGGGATTCCGCGCACCCACACCCGATACACTTTCGGTAGCTGATGACGCGGATGAGTGAGCTTATAGGTCAGATTGCCGTCGTTAGTTAACAGAAGAGCACCCGTAGAACCTGCATCCAAGCGGCCTACCGGATGAATACCTACTCCCTTTTTCAAAGAATCGTCTAGCAGGTCTAAAACAGTTTTCCGACCTTGAGGATCTTGACAGGTTGAAACTACACCTGTGGGTTTATGAAGCAAAAGATAGGTACAGCGGGGCACCTCACCAATCTCTTTGCCATCAACACATATGCGATCGCAGTTTCCATCTGCCTGCTGACCAATCTCAGCAACTTTTCCATTGACCGTAACCCTACCCCCTAAAATCAACTTTTCAGCCTGACGCCTCGAAGCAATGCCCCGCTGCGACAGCAGCTTTTGCAGCCTTTCGGTCATAGAAAATCAGACATAGGGTTTGGGTGAGTCATGTAGCCATCTACGTAAAAATCTATAGACAGCAGATTACTTTATAAAAGATATGACAATTTAAGCAGCTATGTCAGGGTATTCACAAGGGGGTAATCCAACTAAATAGACAAGATTTCACACAGTTTCACATAGAGCGTTCTGCAAAAAATATCAAAGATACCTCACCTAGCTTCGGAATCCTTTGCTAAGCAGTCTTTGGCTATCTATTTAGCTCAAGGCTTGTCTCCAACGCTAAAAGTAGGGTTGCTTCACACACTCTTTAAACAAAAGTCGCCAATAAAAAGGTACGCAGGCTTTTTAAGCCAAGTTAATCTGACCTGTATACCTTCACAACAGGAAAATTACTTTAGCCGAGCCAACCAAACAGCACCTGCCAAATTAGCAATACTACTGATCGGTGCAGGTGATCGGGGCAGGGATCACGATACTCCTTAAAAAAAGGCACCTTCCCTAATGAGAAAGTGCCTTTATGGTGGTCTGAACTAGGCGTGAGCCGAATTAGTCCTCTGAACTAATTTGAAAATGAACTAGTTTGGAAATAACTAATGGACAATTGCACCACGGTACTTCAAGACATCAGTCATCTTTTGCGCAGTTGCATTAACTGCACGACGAACGTGATAGGTCGCACCGCGATATTGGCCGATTTCTTGAGTTTCGGTCACTTCGACGGTTGGATTAGTTGTGTTGTACTTAACGCCACGGTAAGAGAGTTGCATGGTATTCGCCTCAAATAGAGAATTTGTAGAGTTAAAAGAGGCGCGTTCCTTCGGAGTCTATTTAAGGAGCAGCTTTTTACAGCTGGGCTTTGTAGATTCTTACTTCCGTCTTTTAGGAGCCAACAGCAATTAATTGAACGTTAATGCAGAGGGCTGAGAAAAGATGAACGTTTGCTTTTCTGTGTTCTATTATACAGTTTTTAAATTAGCTAACAATAGGTATAAAGACCTTATTTTGAGTTTTTTCTCTTTTCTTAATATTTGACCGGCCACAGACCCTCTATCTAGCTGTCCTATCTAACCGTCAGGCCCTCTATCTAGCCGTCATGCCCTCTATCTAGCCGTCATGCCCTCAATGCGCCTCAATGCGCCTCAATGCGCATTGCCGCCTCAAGCGCAGCGATTGGCGCTTGGGCAAAATATTGGCGACGAAAGTTTTCTTCCTGTATGGCTGCTAAAAACCGACTGAGCGCTTCGCTAGCGTTATCTGAGGCTGTTCCTGGGTGATATTTAATCCGAATATCGATAGCGGACTGTTTTATCTCAAAACCCGCTTGTGATAGGGCGGCTAGGCCTGCTTGCAACGTGCGATCGCACAGATCCAATTTTTCGCACAGCTGCTCAACCGTTACGGCTCGCTGCTCCCGGCTAATGTACTTAGCGAGCCCCAGCAAGGTTTTCCATTGATGAATAGGATCAACTTCTTCAGGCAAGTGATAAGCGAGCGCTAAAGATTGTCGGGTCTGGTGAGCCTGATATCGCCACAGCAAAAGCTCGTTCCACTGGGTAGGACAACGGCTCAATACCAGTGAGGTCTCAGCTGTCGCCTGAGAACTAGACGCAAGCCTACGATCCAACAGCCAGGGAGACAGCCAAGAAGAGTCGATCTGGCTAGGCGCTGCTGATAAGTCGGCAGTCTCGGTCGCTAGCGCGGCAACAGTCGGCGCAGGATGGGCTCTGTTACTAGCCGCTCTGCTCGGACGAATATCTATGAGCCTAATTTCATACTGACTGACCTTAGGATGGCTGTTGTAGTCTAGCTCGGCAATCACATCCCATCGTCCGGGCGGCAAATCGTCCTTATAATGGCCCCACCACAAACCTGGAAACCGCAGATCTTGATTGCCCTGCAGGCTCTCATCGCACAGTTTAAAGCTCGCTTTGATGTAGTTAACTTTTGATCCCGCCCGATCTTTGAGCTTGGTATGCCACACATTTTCAAACCAGCAGTTCTCAATCAGCAGCTTTGGCACGGGGTTACCCATACCGCAAGGCTCTAGCAGTTTAAGCTGTTGAAACAGCGCTCGGCCTAAGTCTGCGACCGTCACTTTTAGGTCAGCAATCACCGTAGGCTCGCTCGCTTGCCCACCCATTTTTTGACGGTACTGCTGGTTTATCGCCGCTGTAAACATTGGCAGATTTTTTAAGGGTAGGCTCAGCCCAGCGGCAAAAGGATGACCGCCAAAGCGAGTGAGCAAATTCACCTGAGAATTGACTAGGTCGTATAAATCAATTTGGTTGACCGATCGGGCCGATCCGCGCACTAACGTTTGGCCCTCAGCCTGAGTGCCCTCATTTTCCGGGGAATCCATCGTCAGCAGTATTGTGGGCTTACCGTACTGCTGAGCCACTTGCCCTGCAACCAATCCTAGTACGCCGACTGGCCACTGGCGATCGCACAGCACAATCACCCCCATGGTGGAAAGATCCCGCCCTTCCAACTGGCGAGTCACTTGCTGAAAAACATCATTTTGCAAGGCCTTACGCCGAGCGTTAGCCAGCTCAGCCTTCTCGGCTAGCAGCTGACAATGCAGGGGATCTCGGCTCGTCAACAGCTCTACACAAAAGCTAGCGTCCCCATAAATTCGGCTCACTGCGTTAATTCGAGGGCCAATGCCAAAGGAAATGTCCGTGGGGCGATCGCCTGCTCGTCGGCACAGCTGTAGCAGCCTAGCCACTCCCGGTCGCACCGGCTCCGCTGCCTGCAAATGAGTCTGCAACTGCGCAATCCCAACCTGCGCCAGATACCGGCAATCACCCTGCAGCGCCACCAAATCAGCAATCAGGCCAATCGCAACCAAATCCACCAGCTCAGTGAGGGGGCGCCTCGGTATATCAGGCAGCCTTTCATATAGCGCTTCCATGAGCTTGTAGGCCACCGCAACGCCAGACAAATGAGCCATGGGATGCTCAGCGGGCAAAGCCCGAGGATTCACAATCGCAACCACAGGTGGTCTTTGCACTGGTAATGTGTGATGATCCGTCACAATTACATCTATTCCCAGCGCATTAGCACGCTCAATTTCAGCGAGATTCGTACTGCCCGTATCGCAAGTCACAATCAGCGTCACGCCTTCGGCAGCCAGCTGCTCAACACCGATCATAGAGAGGCCATGAGACTCTTTTAGGCGGTTAGGAATAAAGTAAGTCAGCTGTGCTGGCGCTGGGAAAAACTCACGGAGTCCATCCCATAGCACTGCGGTAGAAGTCACGCCGTCGGCGTCAAAGTCGCCCCAAATCGCAACTTTTTCAGCCGGGTTCGAGCCTCTACAAGCCTTTTCTAGCCGGGCCACAGCCCATTCCATTTCTTCTCCAAACTCAAACGGACTAGCCGGGACATAGTCTGTCGGAGATAAAAAACCTGTCAACGCCTTTGCCGATCTCAAACCACGATTCCACAGCAGCTGCGCGCCCCAGGTGGGATGGGGCAGTCCTGAAATTTTTTCCACCGTCGCTATCCAATCGGCAAGGCGATCGCCCACGAGTTCAGGATCAAAATCCGCCATTTGCCAGTTTTTTTGATGGGAGGCAAGTGCAGTTTGAGCCAAAGGTTGAGCTAAAGGTTGATTCGAAATTTGAGCTGAAGTGTGATCCAAAATGTGAGCCGAAGTATGAGAGATATAAGGATAGGAAATTTTAAGGATATGAGGGGTGAACGATATGAAGCTTGTAGCGATCGCTAATCCTAAGCTAGCACTTCCATTCTCCGCATCTGCTTACTGATTTCTGTGGGCAATCTGAATTGTCTGAACATTTGCTCTCATCAGCACAAGGTTAGGAACTGCTCAGATACAATAAGCGCAATCCAAAAGGAGTTGAATAGCCATGAAGCTAGGTGATTGGGTCAGCTTGCTGTGTTTTGTAGCAGCAGCCTATATTTTGTGGCAAATCAGGCCGCTGCTGTTACTGACCTTTGCAGCGGTAGTCATTGCCGTTGCGCTCAATAGTCTCACCCGACTAGTACGCAAGCTCGGGGTACCCCATCGGCTGGCTATTCCGGTCTCTATTCTCATAGCCGCCCTTGTGGCTACCCTATTCATATTAGGAATTGTTCCTCCATTTGTAGACCAGTTTAGGCTGCTTATAGAGCTGCTCGTCAGCTTCTCGCAAACGCTGCCCAGTCGGTTAATCGATCTACAAACCCGACTACCTGAGCGCATCCGACTGCCTGAGCTTAACGAATTTATTGCCTGGTTAACCTCTCCCGATTCAGCAGTTTTAGATGTTTTTGGTAACTTCTTTTCGTTTTTTAACTCCTCTTTAAAGGTAGTCCTGCAAACGCTGTTTGTGAGTATCTTGGCCATTATGATGCTCACCAATCCAAGTGCTTATATAGAAGGCATCTTGTTACTGTTTCCAGCCTTTTACCGGCAGCGCGCTCGAGGCATTTTTGCAAAGTGCGAAATTGCCCTGCAAAACTGGCTTGGTGGCATCATCATCAGCTCTATCTTTGTATTTGCGCTTAGCTTTATCGGGCTCATTGTCTTAGGTGTCGATCTCGCCTTTGCCCATGCACTGCTAGCAGGCATTCTCAACTTTATTCCCAACTTAGGGCCGACCTTGAGCATGGCATTCCCAGTTATCGTCGCCCTGATTTCGGACGAGCCTTGGAAAGCGATCGCAGTTGTTATCCTCTACATCATCATTCAGCAGGTCGAGGCCTATTGGCTCACACCCGCCATCATGGCTCATCAAGTCTCGCTGCTCCCCGCCTTCACCCTAATTGCCCAAATCTTTTTTGCAGGAACCTTTGGCTTCTTAGGGCTGCTACTCGCGCTGCCGCTGACGGTCATCACCAAAACCTGGCTTCAAGAGCTACTGATAAAAGACGTTCTCAACAGCTGGAAGCTCCCCTCTGATAGCCGCTTGCTCCCAATAGGGTTACCCCTTAGCCCTGATAGCCCTGATAGCCCTGAAACAGTCCCAGTTGCAACAGCCGCAACGTCATCAGCAACGTCATCAGCAACGTCATCAGCATCTTCGCCAGTCTTTTCTCAGACCCTACCCCAACAGGCCCCATCCCAACAGACACCCTCCCAAACACCCCCTCAAACACCGGGCTAACAGTCGCACCTGGGAACACTAAAAGCGTATTTTATTAGCCTTCACGCGCCTTTCTGCAATGGCTCCCAATTCAGGCACATTCGCTCAAAGTATTCAGCACCTGCAAACCCTGCTGATGTCTTTTCATCCAGTTATCGTCATTGAAACGGTAGAAGAAGAGCGGGTTCAAGCGCTTTTGGATAAAGCCACCAGTGAGCTTCAGCTAATGGCGTTTGACTGGAGTGTTGCCCGTGGCATGGGCCGACTACAGGGCAGCAACAACCACTGGCAAAATGAATACAGCCCGCCCGGTAGTAGCCGTCAAACCATTGAAGAAACGGCTGAGCCGCTAGCGGTACTGCGCCATATTCAGAACCTTTCTACCCGAGGCGTCTACTGGCTCAAAGACTTCACCGCGCATTTAGATGACGCCGTCGTAACCAGGCAGCTCAGAGAAGTCGCCCATGCACTCAGCTACAATCAGTCGGCGCTCATCCTCACAGGCGATCAAGTCTCTTTACCCAAGGAAGTCGCGCATGAAGCCGTCTACTTTGATCTGCCCTTACCGGGCCCCATCGAACTCAAAAAAGCGATTGACAGCGCCATCCAGTCTTGCCGAGGTCGCGTCCAGGTAAATCTCACCCCGCAAGATACACAGCAGCTCATCAAAGCCGTTCAGGGGATGACGCTCAAGCAAACTAAAAAAGTCATTGCCCACGCCGCGATTTCTGATGGCAAACTTAACAGCGACGATATTGACCGTGTGCTGGCCAGAAAAGTTCAAGTCATCCGTGAAACCGGCCTGCTCGACTACTTTCCACCCGAGCAAAATACGGCTCAGCTCGGCGGCTTTGCTAATCTCAGTCAGTGGCTAAACCGCGCACGGACTGGCTTTAGCGCGGAGGCCAAAGCCTTTGGTCTTACCCCTCCCAAAGGCATCCTCATTGTGGGTATTCAAGGCTGTGGTAAGTCTTTAGCGGCCAAAACCATTGCCCGTCAGTGGCAAATGCCGCTACTCAAACTCGATACCGGCAAGCTGTACGACAAGTACATCGGCAGCTCTGAGAAAAACTTCCGGCAGGCAGTAGATCTAGCCGAAAAGCTAGCACCTGCCATTCTGTGGGTCGATGAAATTGAGAAAAGCATGGGCCAAAGCAGTAGCGACACTGATGGGGGCCTCAGTCGGCGACTGTTTGGATCTTTCTTAACCTGGCTTCAAGAAAAGTCAGAGGAAGTTTTTGTGGTCGCTACAGCGAACGATCTCTCGGCGATCCCCCCTGAGCTTCTGCGAAAAGGTCGCTTCGATGAAATCTTTTTTGTCGATCTGCCTGACGCGCAGGAGCGATCCACCATTTTTCAAATTCATATGGCGCTGCACAAGCAAAATCCTAAGCACTTCGACATCCCCCGACTGGTTATGGCTAGCGACGGCTTCAGCGGCGCAGAAATTGAGCAGGCTATTATCACAGCGCTGTACCATGCCCTGTACGAGCGCTGCCCAGTAGACACCGCCTTGATGGAGAACACCATCAAGGCAACAGTGCCGCTTTCGGTGTCGCGAAGGGAAGATTTACAAAGGCTAAGAGCGATCGCCCAATCTCGCTTTGTCAGCGTCAAGTAAAGCTATCCCTAAAGCTATTCCTAAAGCTATCTCTAGTAACCAGATTCACCTTCTGGCAATCACTTTCTGGCAATCACCTTCTGGTAATCACTTTCTAGCAACCAATAACAGACGAAAGCTGGCCTTCTCCGGCGAACTAAACAAGTGTGGTTTCAACAGTTTTGAAACACACCGAAAGCCAGATTGCACCAGTCCATTGACTAAAGCCTCTTCGGTTGCCCAAAAAGAAAAGGTATTGTCCAAGGAAGCTCTGACCTTTCTGTATTTCTCCTGCTCAGATGCATTGTTTTTATGTTCTCGGTATAGGTAGCCTTCGTAGCCACTTTCTGTTTTCACCGGGCCTTCTAGCCGAAAACTCTCGACCGAAGCAGGCGTAGCGACATGTGTATAGAGAAAAACAGTGTCGGTACTCAATGAGGCCAAAGTTTTTAGCATGCCTTCAAAAGAGGGCTGACCTAAATGATGCAAAATACCCGAGAAAATCACGCACTCGAACGTACCGATTTGGGATGGGCTCACCGTCCGAACATCGCCCTGAGAGAAGCTGACGTTTTCTAGGCCAAGTACTTTAGCAGCAAAAGTTGCTCTATCTACATAGATCTGGCGACCTTCTATGCCTAGCACCTGCGCGCCTGCTTGGGCCAAGCGAATGGAATGAACGCCTTCGGCTGAGGCCAAATCCAGAACACTAAGGCCTTCTAAAGATCCTCTACGAGAGTGTAAGGGTAGAACTTCTTTGAGCAACTCGCCTAGCTTACCGAGCCCAACTGCTTTGTTATAAAACTTTTCTTCGGAGGGTGAGACAGCCTCTATTCCATAACCCAGATCAAAATGATGCGCCCAAGGAATAGAGGGCTCTAGCTGTGCCAGTCCTTGGCTAATGTCTTCTGGGCTCATAGTTACATCGTTCATAGTCAATAGTATTAGAGGGATTCGATATTAGAGTTTTTTTGCGAGCAGCATAAGCAGCATAAGCTGAGAGAGAAAAGCAATCAATGCAATCAATAAGGACTACATGAAGCTCACTGCTGCCAAGCCGCCTGCGACAGCCCTTCTTTTAGTGGCTATTCTCTCTGTACAATTTGGCTCCGCACTGGCTAAATCTCTATTCAATGATCTAGGGCCTTGGGGCGTTGTCGCGCTGCGGGTTAGCTTTTCGGCCCTTCTTCTCTTTGGCTTGGGGCAATTCAAATGGAACAGCCAAATCCGCCAAAATCTTCGGCTCATTGTGGTTTTTGGTGTGGTGTTCGCGGCGATGAACTCTTGTTTTTATTTGGCTATTGAACGGATTCCATTAGGGGTTGCGATCGCAGTAGAATTTACAGGCCCCTTGGGTCTTGCCATGCTTAAATCCCAACGCTGGCTCGACGGCTGTTGGGCAATGCTCGCGGCCATTGGGATCATTCTACTCACACCCCTAGCAGGCGCTGACCTCGACCTTTGGGGCATTGTTTTCGCCCTGATCGCAGGCATCTGCTGGGCGCTCTACATCGTATGCGCCGCCAACGTCGGCCAAAAGTTTGCTGGCATAGAAGGGCTCGCTTGGGCTTTGGCGGTCAGCTCCCTTTTGCTATTGCCCATTGGTATCACCACTGCGGGGAGTGCCTTCTTGAATCCCAGACTGATGCTCATGGGCGCAGGCGTCGCCCTGCTCTCTACAACCGTGCCTTACTCGCTAGAGATGATTGCACTGCGGTCGATGCCGATAAAAGTATTTGGGGTCATGCTCAGTATGGAGCCCATGGTCGGTGTGCTGGCGGGATTTTTGATCTTAGGAGAAAAGTTGTCAGCGCGATCGCTCATCGCCTGCCTCCTCGTTTCCATCGCTGCCGCTGGAGCCGCCAAATTCAAAAGCGAACCCGCCTAACCGCTAAACTCTAAGCATCAACGAAAACTTGTGATACCCACCTGGGTAAGCTAAAGCCAAATCGCGTCTGCGCTACTCCTCGTAAAGCTCGTGCTATGACTCTGACTGCTCTGCCGCTACCGATAACGCCCGAGGCCTTCAGCGAGCTGTTTCCCCTTTTTAAAGCCGCCAGCCCTGAAACGCTCAGCACACTTCATCAGAGTGCCACCTTTAACGAATGTCCTGCAGGCCGTACTGTCCTCATGGAAGACTCCTGGGGCAACGCCGTCTACCTCATTCTCTCGGGATGGGCCAAAGTTCGCTGCCAGTCAGGCGATGGTTACGTCACCCTGGCTATCCTTGGAAAAGGCGAATACTTCGGTGAAATGGCTGTCCTTAATGAGTCGCCGCGATCAACCGATGTCGCGGCCCTCTCACGGGTAGAACTTGTGAGCATCCCAGCCCAGCTGTTCATTCAAACCCTGTTCAAAGATCCTCAGCTACACCACCGAATGCTCCAGTTGATGGTGCAGCGGCTAAAGCACACTCAAACGCGCTTTCAGCTGCGCAATAAGCCCCCCGGCGTCAAAATGGTCTACACACTGGTCGATTTGGCCGATGCCTACGGCGAAAATCGCAACAATATCGTTGAAATTTTTAATATTCCGGTGAGTGACTTGGCGGCGATCGCTGACATCAAACCCACCGAAGTCCCCAAAATTCTGGACAAGCTGAGCGATCGCAACTGGATCAAAATCGACACTCACCGAAACGTCATTCAGCTGCTAGATATCAAAAGCCTCAGACATCTATCCAAGCTCGGTTGAGCAGAGTCAATCAGAGCGGCCGTTTACCATAATTCGCATCAGCATCTTAAATTTTTAGCGCGGTTTTCATATTTTGTCGCCACCCTTCCTACAGTAAACAAAGACTCCGGAAGAGGCCCAAAATGAACGTTCAGCCGCCCTTAATTTCACCGCGCCAGATGAATCTGCTACGGGTTGTCTTGTCCATGGCCTGGGCCGACGAAAGCCTAGAGCAAAAAGAAGTCGAAACCATGGTCAACCGCTTCAGCCAGCTATTTGCCACTAGCCCAGCCAAACAAAGTTATCTTCAGCAGCAGCTGCAAGAATACTTCGTGCAAAATGTACCGCTCGAAGAAGCCGCAGCCAAGCTCACCACCGACGCCGAAAAAGAAGTTGCCCTGCGACTCTCCTACGAAGTCATCAACGCCAGCGCCCGCACCCCCGACGAAGCCCTCGTCAATCCAGCCGAACAAGAAGCCTATCAAAAACTTGTCAGCCTGCTCGCCCTACCCGAAGCAACGGTCAGCCGTGCCGAGCAGGAAGCCACAGCCGCCCTCAGTCAGGGCGGCAACAACATTATAGATATGCTGGCCTTTCAGCTACGCGATCATCTGGCAAAGTAGCGGTTGCAAAGGAATGTTTTCAAAGTAGCGGCTGCAAAGTAGCAGTTGCAAAGTGAGACTGCCGCGTCAGCTTCTATGCCATCTATACCATCACGCACTCATCTCTAGCATCCGCACAATCGGCGCTAGCGCATCATCCTGAATGGCCGCTGGAATGGTAATTTCCGGCGTCTGGTTTTTCATCGCCAAATACAGCTTTTCTAACGTATTCAGCCGCATATAGGGGCATTCGTTACAGGCACAGTTCGCCTCAGGTGGCGCCGGAATAAAATGCTTCTTAGGAACCTGCTTTTCCATTTGGTGAATAATGCCGGGCTCTGTAGCGACAATAAAGCGATCGCTTTGACTGCGCTCCACATACTTCAGCAGCGCTGTCGTTGAGCCAATAAAACTCGCATGTCTCAGCACAGCCGCCTCACATTCCGGATGCGCGATAATCTCCGCATCGGGATGCTCCATCTTCAACCGCAGCATTTTCTTTTCCGAAAAAGTCTCATGCACAATGCAGCTACCCTGCCATAGCAGCATTTCGCGTCCCGTTTGGGCCATCACATAGCGACCCAAATTACGATCCGGCGCAAAAATAATCTTTTGATCCAACGGCAGCTGGTTGACCAGCTGGACAGCATTTGAGCTGGTGCAAATGATATCGCTCATGGCCTTAATTTCAGCCGTGCAGTTGATGTATGAAATGACGAGGTGGTCAGGATGGGCAGACTTAAACGCCGCAAAATCATCAGGCGGGCAGCTGTCAGCCAAAGAACAGCCCGCCTCCAAGTCAGGCAAAAGCACCAGCTTATCTGGGTTCAGAATTTTGGCAGTTTCCGCCATAAAGTGAACCCCCGCAAACACAATTACATCGGCTTTCGTCGTGGCAGCCTGCTGCGACAGCCCCAAGGAATCGCCAATATAATCCGCAATATCTTGAATGTCTGGCTCTTGATAGTAATGGGCCAAAACAACGGCATTCAGGTCTTTTTTAAGCTGTTCAATCGCTGCAAAAAGATCCTTTGGCAACGCTGTTGGTTGAGCGGTGGCGCTAGCAGTCGCAAACACAGAATGTCCTCTCTAAATGTTTCGTATTACCATTTGCTATTTTTTAATTATAGTCAAATTCACCAAAATTGCATAGCCAAAAGCTCACCTCAGACCCGTCGCCCCTACCCGCGCCCAATCAACTGCCTTACACCAGTTCTTTTGACCAGTGCTTTTGACCAGTGCTTTTAAGATATTCGGCTACTCAGCCCAGCGAACGACCGTCTCAGCCCATTCACCCGGACTCGAAACCATAACCGTTTGGGCATCGCCATACGGGGTAGAGAAATCACCCAACATCAATATCCGCATACTGTCGTCGGTGACCTTCTCATAGGCAGTAATCACCTGCTTTACAGCCTCAGTGACGCTTGCGCCTGCCCCTGTTAGCTGTGAAAACCGATTTTCCTCTGGACTTTGCAGCACAATGCCAAAACCTATTTCCTCAGCGGCCTGTACTAATACCTCAGGCGCTACGGCTTTTGGGGTCATGAATGGCTCGCTAAATTCCCGCGCCTTCGCCCGATGCGCCGCATCTTCTGAAATACCCAAAAACTTTTGCAGCTGCGGCACCGTAAAGTCGCCAAAGCCCTTCAACGGATGACCAATGGTATTTGCTAGCACTCGCAAGCCCGCGCGAGCCTGTACATAAGGACAGCCCAGTTCCTGCACATAGTAGGGGCCATCTAGCTCGCCTAAGGCTTCAGCAAAAGGGGAGTGACCAACCGGCGTAAAAATGCCGCTACCACTTTCGGTCACAAAAGGGTCGGTCCATTCCAGCTGCTGACGAATGGGCTCTAGCTCAGCGCGATCGCCCGCCGTAAACGCAATCACCGGGACCCCTTTCGCCTTGAGCGTAGCGATCGCCGATCGCAGCAGTGCAACCTCATTGGCTGCCGCCAAAAAAGCCTCATCCCAAACAGTCAAAACGATCTGGTTAGCCATATCAACAACCTCCACCCAAATTCTCGAACAATGTATAGATAAACCTTAGTTGGCTATGCTAGAGAAGCAACCCCAAACATGACAAAACCTGTGCAGCAGCCAACCACCACAATAGCCGTCATCGGAGACATTCACGATTTGTGGGAGCTAGCAGACAATGCTGCGCTAAAGCACCTCGGCGTCGATCTCGCCCTATTTGTCGGCGACTACGGCAACGAAGCAGTCGATGTCGTTCGCACCATCGCCGCAGTCGATGTCCCCAAAGCCGCCATGATGGGCAACCACGATGCCTACTACTCAGCGAGCAATAAAGGGATTAAAGACTGTCCGTACGACCGCAGGCGAGAAGATTGGGTACAGCTACAGCTCGATTTGCTCGGCGAAGCTCATGTTGGCTTTGGTAAGCGTGAGTTCCCTCAGTTTGGCATCACAGTGGTCGGCGGTCGGCCCTTTAGCTGGGGTGGGTCAAAATGGCGCTATCGCAAGTTCTACCGCGATCGCTTCGATGTCAGAAATTTCGACGAATCGGTCGATTTGATTCTCGCTGCCGCTGATGAAGCCGAACAGAACACGCTGATCTTTGTCGGCCATGTCGGCCCCTATGGGCTAGGCGCCCAGCCCGACGATCCCTGCGGCAAAGATTGGGGCAGTCATAGCGGCGACTATGGAGATCCTGATTTTGCCGAGGCGATCGCCCTCACCCAGCAATCCGGCAAAAAGATTCCCCTAGTTGCCTTTGGGCACATGCACCACAAGCTCAAAAACAATACGACTCAGCTGCGAAAACGAGTCGCCATTGATCCAACCGGCACCCTGTACTTCAACGCCGCCAACGTTCCTCGCATTGAGCAAACAGCCCAAGGCAACCAGCGCAGCTTCTCCCTTGTCACCCTGACTCAGGGCATCGTCGAATCCATCATACTCATCTGGCTAAACGAAGCCTTTCAAATCATCTCTGAAGAAATTATTTACTTAGCAAGCCAGTACAAGTCCCGACTGCATATAAAGTGAAAGCTGCGCAAAAGTTAAGGCTATGCAAAAGGTAAAATGCGATCGCAAGGTCAAAAGCAGCCGCAGAATAAGCAGCCATCTGAAAGAGTAGACGATACCGGACAAATCAAGCTACTATAGCCAAGCCTATCGGGTATCGTAAAAACATACCGGATATCAACCATTGGAGAGGTGGCAGAGTGGTCGAATGCGCTCGACTTGAAATCGAGTGTACCGAAAGGTACCGTGGGTTCGAATCCCACCCTCTCCGTCTTTAAAAATAAATAAATATCGTGATCGCCTGAAAATTTGGCCCCTCCGAATGTGACACTAAAAGGCGGAATTCAACAAGCTTGAGCAAAGAATCTAGTGAAAATATCTGTCTATCACACACCTGAAGAAGTCCCGACAGGTAAATTGCCAGACTGTGCGATCGCCATAGATGTGCTCAGGGCGACCACCACCATGGCCGCTGCATTCAACGCCGGCGCAGAGGCCATTCAAGTATTCAGTGACCTTGACAAGCTGCTCAGCACCAGCGAACAATGGCCCCAGAAAAATCGTATCCGAGCCGGTGAACGCGGCGGTCAGCGAGTTCAAGGCTTCGATCTGGGCAACTCCCCACTGGACCACTCCCCCGAGCGAACCCAGGGCAAACGACTCTTCATGAGCACCACCAACGGCACCCGTTGCCTACAGCGGATCGAAGCAGCACCCATCGTGCTCACCGCAGCCCTCACAACTCGCCAGTCAGTGGTCAACTATCTACTCACTCATAAGCTCGATAGCGTCTGGCTAGTCGGCTCTGGATGGGAAGGCGACTATTCACTTGAAGACACCGTTTGCGCAGGCGCCATCATTCACAGCATCCTCCATCAACATCAAACCGCCTACCCAGACCTCATGGGGAACGACGCCGCCGTGGCTTCAGTGAGCCTGTATCAGCAGTGGCAAACCCAGCTTAAAGAGCTACTCTACCTAGCCAGCCATGGCCAAAGGCTTCTCAACCAAAGCAACACAGTAGACCTCGACTACTGCGCTCAGCTAGACATTCTCGATGTTGTTCCCATTCAGAAAAGCCCTGGCGTCCTCGTCTGGGAAGGTAAATAAACCGCCTCCCCTTGCTGGGCAGAACGCCATAGCGCATCTGCCACACTGAGCGCATACACACTCTCTTCGGCACTCACATATAGCGGTTTGCCCATCGTCAAATAATCCAGGACACAGGCAGTATCCTTCACAAAAAGTCCTTTACGAGGCGCAACCGCAATCGGCCAAGTCCCCTCAGCTGTTGTCAGCAGACCCTCATTACCCACAAAAGATAGCCCGCCCAAAGATCCCTGCACCTCAATATCACGACGACGAATCCAAATCGCCTCGCCTTTTCCATAAGTCAGCTCTGCCACCAGCCCATTCTGCTCAAACTGTAGCCGCGCCGAACTCAAAATACTCTTGAAGTAACCCAGGTGCTGTGCATCTTCTACCGTTTGCGTACAGCACTCCACCCTCACCACCCGACCAAACAAATTCGTCAGCCGATGCACCCGCGACAGTGCCCCATAAAAAGGAGGCCCAAACAGCGCCGGGCAATAAGTCCATTTTTTCGGGGCAGGATGCTGCGGATTCAAGGTGCGATAGCTCACGTAGCTCGGCAACCCTACCTTGGGTAAGTGAGCCTTCATCGCCAGATGCAACCCGCCCAATAGCTCAATATGCTCTACATGTAGCAGCCGCTTTCGCTCTGCAGCAAGCGCCACCAGTCGCCTTGCCTGAGCTAAATCCAAAGATAGGGGATACTCTACAACAACATGCTTATCGGCTTGTAACGCTGCCTCAACGATCTCTCCATGCAGCGAACTCACTGTCGCGACAATCACCAGATCAATCGCTTCATTGGCGATTAGCTGCTGCCAGGTCTCAGCCACCTCTAAACTGTGCGCAGTTGCAAAAGAGGCCGTGTTTTGATGCCCTGAGACTACAACCAAGTGCGATCGCTCATCTGCCGTTAAAGCCTGCGCCCTCACCCTAGCCGCATAGCCCGTTCCCACCAATCCCACTCGAATACTCATCGCATCCTCGAATAGCCCTGACTACATCCCCATAGACTCCACTCTATTCTTTTGCAGTCCCTGCCTCACAACTATTTTTACGACGCCTTTTTTTACAACACCCTTTAGTGAGTACTCACTGAAATACTTTTAATTCCACCTTTAATACTGATTTATAAATCACCTTCCCTAGCTTAAGAAGAGGGTTATAACCGAAGTAGATTTCTATCATTATTTACCAATTTGTAAATACATAAGCCTCGCTTATAAGAAAGAGAATTACTGATAAAATAAAGACCTTAAAAATCTCGTTGAAGTTTTACTACAAAAAACTGTGTTCCTTTCTTTACGAGGATTGCAGCCCCGAATCATCTTGTCTCATTCAAGTTAATCATAAGTAAATCCGGGTGTATCTACAACTTTAGATTACGAATACCATTCAACAAGGCTCTATAAACTGGTTACAGCGCAATGGTTTTCTCGTAGTATCAAAATATCGCTGTTGCTAAAGGCTACTTGCTAGTAATACTGGCAATGTAAGTAACGATTAGCAATCAGCGGTTTGAGCATCAATAGAACAAACCGAGAGGAATTTTGCATGGCTAGCTATAAAGTCACACTCATAAACGAAGCCGAAGGTCTCAATACCACTATCGACGTAGCTGAAGACGAGTACATTCTAGATGCAGCCGAAGAGCAGGGTATTGACCTGCCTTACTCCTGCCGTGCAGGCGCTTGCTCTACTTGCGCTGGTAAAATCACAGCAGGGACAGTCGATCAGTCCGATCAGTCTTTCTTAGACGACGATCAAATTGAAGCAGGTTACGTCCTCACTTGTGTGGCCTACCCTACATCTGACTGCACCATCATGACTCACCAAGAAGAAGAGCTGTACTAGAAACTACCTGAGTTTTAGGCTTCCAAAGCCCTGGTGTCTCCCGCAGATCCAGGGCTTCTTTTTATGACTAGGAGTGCCCTAGTCGCTCAAAAATCCTTGGGAAACCTATAGGAACCCATTAAAACCTATAAGGAAGTAATGAAGTCTCAATTTGAATCAGGGCATATTGATATTAACCTTGGTAGCATAGGCAGTAACCACCCGGATTAAAAGCAGTCACACCGCTATCTACAAGCTCAAGAAAGAGGAATCTTAAGAAATGAAAGCCATGATTTTGGCCGCAGGGAAAGGGACTCGGGTTCGCCCTATCACTTACACCATTCCCAAGCCGATGATTCCCATAATGCAAAAGCCCGTTATGGAGTTTTTGTTGGAGCTTCTGCGTCAGCATGGCTGTACCCAAATCATGGCAAATGTAAGCCACTTGGCAAATGAGATTGAAGGCTACTTTCGAGACGGTCAGCGCTTTGGCGTAGAACTTGCCTATTCTTTTGAGGGCCGAATCACAGATGGTGAACTGGTCGGCGAAGCAATTGGTTCGGCTGGCGGCATGCGCAAAATCCAAGATTTTTACCCCTTCTTTGATGACACGTTCATCGTGCTCTGCGGCGATGCACTCATCGATCTAGACCTAACAGAGGCCGTTCGTCAGCACCGAGAGAAAAAGTCCATTGCGACCATTGTGATGAAGCAGGTGCCACTCAAGCAAGTACCTAGCTACGGCGTCGTAGTTACAGATGAAACGGGTAAAGTAAAGTCTTTTCAAGAAAAACCTTCCGTTGAAGAAGCACTCAGCACTGATATCAACACGGGTATTTATATTTTCGAGCCAGAAATCTTTAACTATATTCCTTCCGGGCAAGAATTTGATATTGGTGGCGACCTCTTTCCAAAACTCGTTGCGGCCAATGAAGCGTTCTATGGCATTCGCATGGAATTTGAATGGGTCGACATCGGTAAAGTGCCCGACTATTGGCAGGCGATTCAAGATGTTCTTACCGGCCAAGTCAAGGGGGTCAGTGTCCCCGGAAACGAAGTGAGACCCGGCGTATTCGCAGGACTCAACGTCAAGGCCAACTGGGACAAAATTGACATTGAAGGCCCTGTCTATATTGGCGGTATGACAGAGATAGAAGACGGGGCCAAAATTGTCGGCCCCAGTATGATTGGCTCTAACTGCCTAATATCTAGTAGCACCATCATCGATAAAAGCGTCATTTTTGAATACTCTCGAATTGGCGCAGGCGTTCGACTAGTCGATAAACTCGTCTTCGGCCGATACTGCGTTGATAAAACCGGCGCTTCTATTGATGTTCAGGCAGCTGCACTTGACTGGCTAATTACAGATACTCGCCAAGCAGTCGTGACAAAACCGCCTATTGAACATCGCGCGATCGCAGAGCTACTCAATCAAACCATCGCAAAATAGCCATAGTCCTACCGTACAGGTTTGGCAGTACAGGTTTGGTCACTTAGCTGCCACTTAGCCGAAAACAGTAGGCTAAAGACAATAGCCACAGACCATAGGCTAAAGACATGAGCAATAGCGAGAACCGTTATGTACTACTAACGACGAAAAAATAAACAAAAAAAACAAAAAAAGGGCTGACCTAGGAGGTCAGCCCCATCGTAGCTATAAGTCGTAGCTATACGGACAGCGTTACAGCAACAGTCCAAGAACTACTTCATAACAAGACGAACATTTGCATTCTGCAAGCCAGGACGCTTGACTTCAGACAAGGTCTTATTCACAGCATACTTCTGGTTAATAGAGTTGATCAGCTCAGTTTGGTTGTGCTTCTTGGCAACACCCCAAAGATCAGCAATCAAGTCAAAAGAGCCATCAGCATTGCGAGACCAGCCGATATCATAATCGCCTTCAAGCACAGCTACAATGTCAGCGCGAACGTTCTGGCCATTGTATCCACGGATGTTAGCTTCAGTTTTCACAGTAACGCCCAGGTCACTGAGAGAAGACTTCAGAATTTCAGCATTCGTGATTTTAGTGCGCAAAGTACTAAAGTGAGACATGTGAGTTTCCTCCTGGAGAGAAATTGAGAGACAACGAGGTTAGAAATCGAAAACCTATCAGCTATCAAATGAGATAGAACCTGATATTTTATTGAACTGCTAGCATTGCAACGGCTAAAAAACCACTTTAGCTAGCACCCTTTCCTGTAGGAGCAGGAAAAAGACTGATCAAAACTCCATCCGTTGATATTCTGCAACAGAAGAAGCCGCTGGTCGAGCCCGCTGGCGAGCCCAATCACGCAGGGCGGTAACCTGTTCACTCATCGTCTTCGACAGCGGCATCGTGGCGCGAATTGCCGCAATAATATCGAGTTGAGTAAATTCCCGGCCCTGAGCAAACGCCTCATACATTGCAGAGATCAATCCCTGCTCAATTTCGGCGCCCGAAAAACCTTCACAAACTTTACTTAACTGGTCAAAATCAAACCGCTCCGTGTTCGAGCGTCGCTTACCCAAATGAATTTGAAAGATCTCTTTGCGCTCTTCTTCGTTGGGTAAATCCACAAAGAAAATCTCGTCAAACCGCCCCTTTCGTAAAAACTCACTCGGCAACCTTTCTACTCGGTTCGCGGTAGCAATCACAAATACTGGAGATGTTTTCTCCTGCATCCAGGTTAAAAAGCTACCAAAAATACGACTAGAGGTTCCACCATCTGAATCGGCTGAACCAGCACTACCAGCAAACGCTTTATCGATTTCATCAATAAAAAGAACCGCTGGTGAAATCGATTCTGCTGTTCTCAAGGCACCTCTCAAGTTTGCCTCTGAGCGACCAACCATAGAACCGTCATAAACTCGGCCCATATCTAGGCGCAATAGCGGTAGTCCCCAAAGCCTGGCTGTCGTCTTCGCAATCAAAGACTTACCGCACCCAGGAACCCCTAAAATCAGCATTCCTTTAGGCTGAGGCAATCCGTATTCGCGAGCTCTCTCGGTAAAAGCGTTTGAGCGCTGCTTTAGCCAATGCTTGAGCTCTTCTAAACCCCCAACCGAGTCAATAGTCTCATCCTCTTCTATATAGTCTAAGATGCCGTTGCGGCGAATAAGCTGTTTCTTTTCCGATAGTACGATATTGACTTCATTTTCAGTCAGTTGACCAGCCATCACCCTCGACTTACGGAAAACTTTTTCAGCTTCATCGCGCGTAAGTCCTAACGCGGCCTTCAAAAGCTTTTCGCGACCTTCAGTGGTAATACCTGTTGTCTTAGACCTATCTAGCTCGGCCGAAAGAACCTGATTTAGCTCTGACATATTAGGTAACGTGAAGTCTAAGACGATTACCTCCTTTTCTAGCTCAATAGGCACCTCCTGCACCGGAGACATCAGGATAATTGTTTTCTGAGTGCCTCTAAAACTCTCGATTGCGTCACGCAGACTGCGTGTCACTTCAGGGCTATCTTTAAAGGGATGCAGATCCTTGAATACAAAGAGACTCGGTTCCTTCTGGCGAATCGTCCAGTTAATAGCAGCTTGAGGTGAAACAGTATTATTCTGTTGGCCAGCACCATTTTCCTTGCCGTACTCACTCATGCCGTGAGTCATTGTCCAGGTATACATTCGCTGCTGAGGCCGTTGCTGACACAATGCAGCAATTGCCCGTTCTGCTCGCTCCTCCTCAAATGTGACCAGATAGATCAACGGATATTGAGCTTGAATTAATACGCTTAGCTCTTCTCTCATGGCGAACGCCCCCAGTTAAGACGACTTAACTATCTACCTGAACTTCAAACATCTACACTTTCAGCTGTCCAAATAACGATTATTATTAGCGCTGAACGTATTGCACTCTAAGGAAAACAGACTAAAGTAGAAATAATAACTATTCGGTAACAGATCTCACAAATTATTCAAACGAATTCTCAACAGGTAACTAGTTCTCCTTCATCAGGACTGCGAGTATCTGAACTCAGTTCCGTAATTTTGTCTAATTCTATTAGATCATCAAACGGTTGTTCAGAATGTGCTGCTATAAGGGCAGCTTTACCTGCTCTTATAGCAATAGAAGCAGAGCAGCTAGGACAACTATGAATGCGATGTGCTTGGCCCTGCGCACAATCAGATAGCTCGCTAGCACTCTCTACAAGGTGAGCATTTTCAAGATAGAACTCAATCGCACGCTGAGCAATTGACGACATTGTTTCACCATCAACCGCAGAGCGGATCTTGAACTGCCGGTGCAGTTCATCTGGAATATATAGCGTGACTTTTTGCTTGGCTGACATTTCGGATTTGAGTAACGTGTGGCCCCAGATATGTGTATCAAGTTAACGACTTTGAGCGATGCTGTCAAGGCATCATGCCAGCTTGACGTCAAAATGTTTACACAACTTCACAAAATTGCGATCCAAATAGGGTGCGTCAGTATTTATTGATAGCGTTATATAGCTAGTGATAGCGTTATATAGCTAGCGATCATCGTAGGGATGGAAGTATTTAGAGTTATTGGCAAAGGTAGCACTCTGTTCACCCTCTTCCCTATGGTGTAATAAAGCCTATGGTGTAATAAAGCCTATGGTGTAATAAAGCCTATGGTGTAATAGAGCCTATGGTGTGATAGCGCCTATGGTGTGATAGCGCTGTAATAGACCGCACAGTCAGAGGGTAACCTCCATAAATATCAACTTTTTCTCGTATGGATACTTCAGCCGAACTAGCTCCATCGTCTCCACTCATCTCTTCATCGTTAGAATCCTCCTTAAAGCACTACTTTGGTCACGACCGCTTCCGATTTGACCAGCGCCGCATTATTGAGCAAGTTCTTAAGAACCAGGATGTGCTGGTTATCATGCCGACAGGAGGCGGTAAATCACTCTGTTATCAACTGCCTGCTCTATTAAAAGGTGGTGTAACGGTGGTGGTCTCTCCACTCATAGCACTCATGCAAGATCAGGTAACAGCACTACAAGACAATGGCATCGGCGCTACATTCTTAAACAGTACTCTTTCGCCAAATGAAGTGCGATCGCGAGAAGAAGCGCTTTTCTCTGGCGAGATAAAACTTCTCTACATCGCACCTGAAAGACTTTTTACTCAAGCGTTTATAGAATTGCTAAGCAGGCTAGGACAAGAAATTGGAATTAGCACCTTTGCCATTGATGAAGCTCACTGTGTTTCAGAATGGGGACATGACTTCCGCCCTGAGTATCGCCAGCTCTTTCAGTTAAAGGAGCGCTATCCTCAAATTCCGATCATTGCCCTTACAGCCACAGCCACACAAAGAGTCCGAACTGACATCGTGCAGCAGCTCCGTCTATGCGACCCTAATGTTTATGTCTCCAGCTTTAATCGTCAAAATCTCTATTACGAAGTCAAACAAAAGTCTAAGCAAGCCTATCTCCAGCTGTTAAAAACAATCAGCGAATATCAAGGAGAAGAAAAAGGCTCAGGCATTGTATATTGCCTAAGTCGCAAGCATGTTAACGAGGTCACGCTAAAGCTTCAGCAAGATGGAGTATCTGCATTACCCTATCATGCTGGACTCAACGCGCAAGAGCGAGAAAACAACCAAACTCAATTTATTCGCGATAACGTTCAAATCATCGTTGCGACGATTGCCTTTGGCATGGGCATCAACAAACCCGACGTTCGCTTTGTCATCCACTACGACCTTCCCCGCAATATAGAAAGCTACTACCAGGAAGCAGGCAGAGCCGGACGCGACGGAGAAGAAGCCACCTGTACTATTCTGTTCAGCTGGAGTGACGTTCACACTGTGAAATACCTCATAGGACAGAAAGCAGATCCTAACGAACAGCGCATCGCGCAGCAGCAACTCAACCAAATTATTGGCTACGCTGAAAGTTCAGTTTGTCGCCGAAAAATTCAGCTGAGCTATTTCGGTGAAGCCTTTGAATCGCCCTGCGGCAACTGTGATAACTGCATCAATCCAACACCCACTGAAGACTGGACTATCGAAGCTCAAAAATTTCTTTCCTGCGTTTACCGCTGCGAGCAGCGGTATGGCATGAACCACATTATTGATGTTTTAAGGGGCTCTCGCAAAAAACGGATTCTAGAGCTCAGTCATGATCAACTCTCTACCTACAGTATTGGTGCAGATCGAACAGTTGATGAATGGCGAACGCTTTGTCGCTCACTTATCTATCAAGGCTATTTGGACGAAACGACAGATGGGTATTCAGTCCTAAAACTCAATGCCAAAAGTAATCAGGTCTTGAAAAAGTTAACCTCTGTTGAAATACCCGTCTCTAGCAAAATAGAAAAGTCAGTTACTTCTGTCAAAAAGACAGCCGATGCAGAACTAAGCGAAATAGAAAGCCTACTGATGAGCCAGTTAAGGACACTTCGTAAAAAACTTGCCGATGAACAATCCGTCCCTCCCTACATTGTTTTTTCTGACGCTAGCCTCAGACAGATGGCGCGTATTAAACCTCAAAAAACAGAGACTTTTTCTGAAATATCTGGTGTCGGCAATCGTAAACTCGTTCAATACGGAGAAGTTTTTACGCAAACTATTCGTAACTTTTGCCAAGAAAACAAAATAGAAAAGCATCTAAACGAACCGAATCCTTCTGTAAACCCTTCTATTGTTTACGAACCAGCTTCACAGACAGAACTCACAACAACTCACCTAACAACCTACCAGTTATACCAAAGTGGAATATCTCTCTCAGAGATAGCGCTCAAAAGAGATATTCGACTGAGTACCGTTAATAGCCATATTGAAAAACTCATCCAAGCAAAATACCCTGTCGATATTGATAAACTCGTCTCTATAGAAAGGCAGGCTGTTATTCGTAGTGCGATCGCAGAAGTCGGCCCTCATTCCCTCAGAGATATTCGCGAAATAACAGGCGAAACCTATGACTATCAAGAAATCAAACTAGTACGAGCAGCTTGGGAAAGCCAACAAAACTAGCTAACCAAATAGCTAACCAAAATCACTGAAAGCGACTGAAAGCGACAAAAAACCCCTCTCCATACATAGATAGAGAAGGGCTTTTCGCGTAGTAATAGAACCTGGCATCGAGCTATTTTGACAAGGACTGTCGTCCTCACTATCTTCGCCGCTGCAATGTTTCACAATCGAGTTCGGGATGGAGTCGAAGTGGGGCCAC